>Ga0310786_10001198_pt1 | contig 41684 bp, 39 predicted proteins | sample AusTroGonzalo_MG_FD_203881 | JGI IMG/M metagenome (GOLD analysis project Ga0310786, IMG submission 203881) | Bovine rumen microbial communities from tropical cattle in Woodstock, Queensland, Australia - Gonzalo_03 (v2) (version 2) | ecosystem: Host-associated > Mammals > Digestive system >...
GCGAAGATCACCAATCCGGAGAAGTTCTCCGGCAAGCTGGCGGACGCGATGAAGGGCGCGGATGTGTTCATCGGCGTCAGCGCGCCGCACATCGTCAGCCAGGATATGGTCCGCTCCATGGCCGAAGACCCGATCATCTTCCCGATGGCCAACCCCACCCCGGAAATTGAGCCGGACGAAGCCCTGGCCGCCGGAGCCGCCGTGGTCGGCACCGGACGGAGCGACCACCCCAACCAGATCAACAACGTGATGTGCTTCCCCGGCCTGTTCCGCGGAGCACTGGACGTCCGTGCCACAGACATCAACGAGGAAATGAAGATGGCCGCTTCCCTGGCCCTGGCCGGACTGGTCTCTGATGAAGAGCTGAAATCCGATTATATTCTTCCCCTGGCCTTTGACAAACGTATCGGACCCGCCGTGGCAGCGGCGGTTGCGAAGGCAGCACGCGACAGCGGCGTTGCCAGAATCTGACCCCCCGGTTTCGGTTTCCCAATACGATTTAAGGAGGAATGTCTGTGACTACCGCACCCAAGGAGAAAAAACCGTTCCAGCTGTTTAACCTTCCCCTGCCGATCTTCCTGATCATCACCGCGGTGACGATCCTGGCCACCTATCTGGGCGTCCTGCCCGCAGGCATGGCCGGCTGCTTCCTGTTCATGATCGTACTTGGAACGATTCTGGGCTGGATCGGTGATCATACGCCGATCATCAAGGACTATCTGGGCGGCGGCGCCATCGTGTGTATCTTCGGTTCCGCCCTGCTGGTATACTTCGGAATCCTGCCCGCAGCCAAGACTGTGGACGGTGAAACCATCTACAACATGACCCTTCCCTTCGGCAAGCTGGACCTCGTCGGCAGCATCAACAAGTTCTTCAAGGGCGACGGCGCCTTCCTCGACTGGTACATTGCCGCCCTGATCACCGGTTCCATCCTGGGCATGAACCGGAAGCTGCTCATCAAGGCCGCGGCCCGTTACTTCCCCGCCATTTTCGGCGGACTGATCCTGGCCTTCGGCCTGTGCTGCGGCGTGGCTGCCATCATGGGCTATCCGGTCATGAACGCCCTGCTGCTGATCGCCCTGCCGATCATGGGCGGCGGCATGGGTGCCGGCGCAACCCCGCTTTCCAAGATCTTTGAAAGCAGCAGCTCCATGAGCGCGGCGCAGGCACTGTCCGTCATGACGCCGGCAGTCGCCATCGGCAACGCGGTTTCCATCGTACTGGCCGGCGTGCTGGTGAAAGTGATCAAGGGCAAGCTGAACGGCAACGGCTCCCTGATGCAGGCCGGTTCCATCGATCCGAAGGAACTGGAAATCAGCCCCGAAATGAAAGAAAAGCGTGAATCCCTGAGCCTGCAGAACATGGGCATCGGCCTGCTGGTCTCCGGCGCGTTCTTCGCCTGGGGCTTCATCCTGGCCGGCGCCTGGAAGGCCCTCGGCACCGGTATCACCATCCATGCCTACGCCTGGATGATTATCACGGTTGCCATCTGCAAGATCACCAACATCATCCCCGAGCGAATCGAGATTGCCTGCTACCAGTGGTTCCAGTTCATCATGAAGAACCTGACCAACATGCTGCTGGTCGGCATCGGTATCTGCTACCTGGAGATTGGCACGGTCATCTCCTCCTTCAGCCTGACCTACCTGCTGCTGTGCGCGGCCACCTGTATCGGTGCCTTCGTCGGCGCGGCATTCATCGGCAAGCTGGTGGGCTTCTATCCCTTCGAATCCGGCGTCACCGCCGGCCTGTGCATGTCCAACATGGGCGGCACCGGCGACGTTGCGGTGCTGTCCGCCGCGAACCGGATGGAGCTGATGCCCTTCGCTCAGATCTCCTCCCGCCTGGGCGGCGCGATCATCCTGCTGCTGGCCAGCCTGATGCTCTCTGTTCTGTCCCAGTTCATTGTGGTATAATTTCAAACGGTTCTCAAACGGCGGGGGCCCTGGTCCCCGCCGTTTGATTATAGAAAGGATTCATTGATGGAAAACAAATGTATCCGGTGCGGCAGTCCGGCCGCATATCCGATCTGCGCCCTGGAGGTTCGTACGCTCCCCGTACGCGGAGTCGCCGGCGAGCGGAAAGTCCAGGCGCTGGGCGAGGAAAAGCAAAGCGGCGTCTGCGAGCGCTGCGCCCGGGAGCAGCTGAACCTGTCCCTGGATCCCGTCCGGGCTGTGAAACCCCAGCTGATCCGATTCGGTGCCGTTTTCGCCGCGGGACTGCTGATTGAGGCTGTCACCTTCCTTTTCCTGAAGGACAACCGGCAGGTTTTTCTCCTGCTGGGAATCGCCGCCCTGGTCTGCGGCGTGCTTGGCATTTATGACGTCCTGAAAAAAGCAAAGGAAAAAAGCGCCTCCCTTCGGGCCCTGCCGGAGGCGGAAGCGCTGGAGGAAGCCGCCTGGGACATATTTGTCGCTGCCGCTCCGAAAAAGGAAGACGTCAATGACCTGACCTATATCCCCGTGAATGAGAAGACCCGCAGCCGGAAAAACGGTGATCTGATGATCCTGTACCACCTGCTGCCGGAAATCGCAGTGGAAGCGTGGAAACGCCTTCACCCGGAAAATACAGACAAAGGAGAAAACCAATGATCCGTCACATCGTCATGTTCAAAATCAAGGATGAATTCAAGGACGAGATTCCCCAGCTGGTCAAAAACTTCTACGGCATGAAGGGAAAGATCGAAGGCATGGTCAGCCTGGAAGCCGGCGCCGACTTCCTGCACAGCGAGCGTTCCTATGACCTGGCCCTGATTACCGAGTTTGAGACCCGGGAGGCCTTCGACGCCTACCAGACCCATCCTGTGCATATGCCCGTGAAAAAGCGGATGCACGAGGTGCGCAGCGCCTCCGTTGCCTGCGACTATGAAATCCCTGAACTGTAAGGTTCAGGGATTTCAATGCATAATGCACAATGCATAATGAATAATGAATTGTATAAAAAAACTGCTCCGGTTTCCGGAGCAGTTTTCTGATACATCTTATTCCACCGTGTAGGGCATCAAGGCGATGGCACGTGCGCGCTTGATGGCCTCGCTCAGCTGACGCTGATGCTTGGCGCAGTTGCCGCTCATCCGGCGGGGCAGAATCTTGCCGCGCTCATTGGTGAAGCGGCGCAGGCGGTTGATATCCTTGTAATCGATGTATTCAATCTTGTCAACGCAGAAGCTGCAAACCTTCCGGCGGGGACGACGTCCTCCGCGGGGGCGCGGTCTTCTTTCGCCACGTTCTTCAGACATTGGCTTTATCCTCCTTTTCGAGCGTTAGAACGGCAGCTCATCGGTTTCCACAGCAGTGAAACCGGCTGCCTGGGAATCAGCAGAGGGAGCTTCGGGAGCAGCGGAAGCAGCATAGCCGCCGGCTTCTCCGTCATTCCGGGAAGAAAGGAATTCCACTTCATCAGCCGTTACTTCCAGGCTGGCACGGGTGGTGCCGTCGTTGCCTGTAAAGGTACGGACGCTGACCGGTCCGATAACGCAGACCTTGCGGCCCTTCGCCAGATACTTGGCGCAGAGTTCTCCGCGCTCACGCCAGGCAGTCACGCGGAAGAAATCCGCTTCAGGCTGTCCGCCCTGAGCGTCACGGCGCTGTCTGCGGTTTACCGCAACGGTAAAGTCACAAACGTTCACACCGGTAGTGGTGGTGCGCAGTTCAGGATCACGGGTCAGGTTTCCGATGATTGTCAGCTTATTCATGTTTCCCTCTCCTCTCAGACTTACTCTGCATCAGCAGCGGGAGCTTCTTCTGCAGCAACTGCAGGAGCGGCTTCCTCAGCAACGGGAGCTTCATCCACAGGAGCGGCAACGGGAGCCGGCCTTTCGGCACGGGGCTTCACCGAAGAACGCTTCTCGACCAGCTTGATCACGAGATAACGGAGAACGTTCTCGTTGATCTGCAGGTTACGCTCGAGCTCGCGGGGCAGTTCGACCGGTGCATTGAAGTTCACCAGCACGTACCAGCCTTCGGTCTTGTAGTCGATCGCATAGGCCAGGCGGCGCTTGCCCCATGTTTCATCGACTTTCTCGATCTCACCACCGTTGTTAGTGATCAGCGCGGAAACCTTCTCAATCAGTTCCTTACGGGCGGCTTCCTCCAGATCAGCGTCGATGATGTAGATCATTTCATACCTGTTCATCATTCTTTCACCTCCTCACGGACTTTTGGCGCTGCTTTCTGCAGCGCAAGGATGTGCCAGATACGGATTATATCAAAGAAATCAACGCTTGGCAAGCGGTTTTGTCCAAATTTTTAATTTGGGTAACAAAACCCTTATTACAGCCGTCCATATCTTCGAGCGTAAGCGAAGAAGAGATGGTTTACGGCGATCATAAGCGGTTTTGTCCAAATTTTTAATTTGGGTAATAAAACCCTTATTACAGCCGTCCATATCTTCGAGCGTAAGCGAAGAAGAGGTGGTTTACGGCGATCATAAGCTTTTTTTATTGCTTTTTTCAGCTCTTCCGGAGGCCTGTCCCGAAACCACAAAACGTGGTATAATCCTTGTATTCTGTTCCATATGTAGTAGCCGGAGAGCCATCCCCGCAGGAGGATATTTTCATGGAAACTTCCGTTTTATCCAGCTCCAGGAGGCCGGCAGGCAATACCGCAACCACCTGGCTGAAAATCATCGCCCTGGTATTCATGTTCATCGACCATGCCGGCAAGATGTGCTTCCCCGCCGTGCCGGAAATGCGGATCCTGGGCCGGATTGCCTTTCCGATTTATGCCTGGTGCATGATTGTCGGTTTTCACTATACCCGCAGCGTACCGAAGTACCTGCTGCGCATCCTGATCACAGGCCTTGTTTCCCAGCCGCTGTACATGATTGCGCTGAATCACACCTGGAAGCAGCCTAACATCTTCCTGACGCTGTTCCTGGGTCTCTGCGCCCTGTGGGGCATCCGGGAGAAAAAATACCTGAGCCAGATCTGGGCGCCCGTGGCCGCTATGGCAGCAGCCATTCTCCTGGGTGCGGACTACGGCTGGCGGGGCGTACTGCTGTTCATCATGCTCTATGCGGTGCAGGAAAGCCGTCCGGGGATCGCCGCGGTCATGGTTGCCTATTTCCTCTTCTGGGGATCTTCCTACAGCATCACCAAGAGCCTGTTCGGCATCCCCATCAACATGGAAGCCCTTCCGACCGTCCTGTCCCAGCCCCTGTCCGCCTTCCTGCGGATGGAAACATACGCGCTGCTCGCCCTGCCCCTGATCCTGATCCCCTTCAAAAAGGACCTGAAGTTCCCCCGCTGGATCGGCTACGCACTCTATCCCGCCCACCTGGCGGCGTTATACGCATTGGAGCAGATCATGAAATGATCTGCTCCAATGCTCAATGAACAATTGACAATGAACAATGAACAATTACAGTCCCTTTTTTCTTATGCCCTTTTTACAAGAATAAAGGCAGTGTGATTGCCATCAGCACTGCCGTAAAAACATATAATCATTGTGCATTGTACATTATGCATTATGCATTGACTACAACGTCGCATTCCGTGATGTTGTAGTACTTCATGCATTCCGCGGCCTGCTCCGTGATTCTTTCTCCCGCGATGATCACCGGGACCGCGGGCGGGCAGCTGACACAGGCATCCGCAAGCACCCGGCCGACAGCCAGGCTCACCGGCAGGGTTTCCCGCGGGGAGAACATGGCCTCCCGGATCGGCAGGACCTTCTCCGGCACCGGCAGTTCCGGCGGGGTTTCCTTCACATGCTTCCTGCGCGGAATTCCCCGCAGGGCGGAAAGCAGCCGTTCCAGGTCTCCTTCCGGCGTATCCGCGGAAGGCATCATCACCAGGTATTCCCGGTCGGCAAACTCGCATTCAATACCGTGATCCCGCAGCATGTCATGCAGTTCCTCCCCGGTATATCCCCGATCAGCCGTACACAGCGTCAGCTTCATCGGTTCATCTCCGGCCAGCATCCAGCCCTCCTCACAGAGGGTCTTTTTCAGTGCCTTCAGTTTTTCCGTCATCCGGCGCAGGCGCACCGGATAATCTCCTGCCAGCTCCCGGTTCATCCGGTCCAGGGACTGCAGGATCAGCCAGGAAGGACTGGTGGAAGCGAACAGGGACATCGCCTGTTCTGCCTTTTCCGCCCAGTCTTCCGGAGCGTTCGCGGACAGATGCAGATAAGCCGCGCCCGTCAGGCAGGACAGGGTCTTATGGGCCGAATCACAGCAGGCGTCCGCCCCGAGGGTAATCGGATGGCTGTCCTCCGGCAGGAATTTCAGGTAAGCGCCGTGGGCATTGTCCACCAGCAGCGGTACCCCATGGCGGTGACAGACCTCCGCGGCCTCCCGCAGGTCTATCCGTCTTCCCAGGTAATCCGGGGAAGTCAGGTAAACCGCCATATACTGTTTCTGTTCCAGTGCCCGATCCAGAATCTCCGCGGAAACGGCACAGGAAAGCAGGTCTTCTCCCGGAGCAGGCAGCAGCCAGTCCACATCCAGGTCCAGCAGTGCCGCGGCGGTCATCAGGGTATGATGGGCATTCCGCCCGGCCAGCAGCCGTGCGGGAATTCCCTTTTGTTTCGCGGAAAGCAGCGCCAGGTACAGCATTCCCCGGATACAGAGGGAAGATCCCTCCGCGGAATAAACCGTACGGGCGGTTCCGAACAGGGAGGCGGCATTCTCCTCGCTCCGGCGGATGATCCCCTCGGAGCGGTACAGCACGTCCGCTCCTCCGATCTCCGTCAGATCGAATGCCTCCGGGCCGGTCAGCGTCTTTCCTTTATGTCCCGGCATATGCATACGCACGGGATCGGATTCCGCGTACTCCCGGACAAAATCACAGATCGGCGTTTCCATCCTGTTGTTCCTCAGCATCTGCCTGCAAGGCAGCCTGCAGCATGATCGCGCACTCCATCCGCTTGCGGAACAGCTCGCAGCCGTACTTGTACACGCCCCGGACCGAACCGGTCGCGTGATACGCGTTGGCCGCGCAGCCGCCGGAGCAGTAAAGCTTGGCCCAGCAGTCCCGGCATTCTTCCCGGGCATACACATTGCAGGAAGCGAACTCCTGCTGTACAGCGGTGTTGGTCACGCCCTGCCAGACGTCGCCCAGGCGGAAGGCTTCCTCCCCGACGAACTGATGGCAGGGATACAGATCGCCCCAGGGGGTCACTGCCATGTACTCCGTACCGGATCCGCAGCCGGAAATCCGCTTGTAGATGCAGGGACCGCCGGAAAGATCCAGCATGTAATGATAGAAGGTAAAGGGCCGGCCTTCCCGTTTCCGCTGGAGCATCAGCCGGGCCAGGTCCTCGTACTGCTGCAGCACGACGGGCAGGTCCTCCTGCGTCAGGGCCGCGGGATCATTCTCCGCGCAGACCACAGGTTCCATGCTCAGCTCCGTGAAGCCCAGATCCAGCATGGTCTGGATATCCTTCAGGAAATCCGGATTCGCGTGGGTAAAGGTACCCCGCATATAATAGTTCTTGCCTTCCCGGGCTTTAACCAGCTTCTGGAACTTCGGCACGATCCGGTCCCAGCTGCCGTTTCCGGCATAATCCACCCGGCAGCGGTCATGGATTTCCTTCCGTCCGTCCAGGCTGAGCACCACGTTGCTCATTTCCCGGTTGGCGAAATCAATGACGTCATCGTCAATCAGCATGCCGTTGGTCGTCAGGGTGAAGCGGAAGTTCTTGTTCTTTTCCTTCTCGATGCTGCGGGCATAAGCCACCAGCTGCTTCACCACGTCAAAATTCATCAGCGGCTCGCCGCCGAAGAAGTCCACCTCCAGGTTGCGCCGGGTGCCGGAATGAGCCACCAGGAAATCCAGGGCCTGTTTGCCGACCTCGTAGGACATGACAGCCCGGTCTCCGTGATACTTGCCCTGGCTGGCAAAGCAGTAGGCACAGTTCAGGTTGCAGGTGTGCGCGACGTGAAGGCACAGGGCCTTGACCACGCCGGCGGTTTTCTGCTTCAGTTCTCCGGCCATGGGTTCAAACACGTCCGGTGAGAACAGGGTTCCCTGTTCTTTCAGGGCTGTGATCTGATCCCAGCACTCCCCGATCTCCGCGGGATCCTCCCCGAAGCGCGCAGCCATTTCCGCGACGATCTCCTCCCGGGATTTCTCCTCATAGCAGCCGATGATCTCATAGGCGATCTCATCCACCACATGCACAGACCCGGAGCAGGTGTCAATGACGATATACCAGTCGTCCAGATGATAACGATGAATCATTTTCTTTCTCCGATAACATAAAATGCCGCCGAAAGGCGGCATAAGTGATAACCCGGTTAATTACTTCGCGCTCTTCTTGTTCTCGCACTGCTGATTGGCAATACCGCAGCTGGTCTTGCAGGCGGACTGGCAGGACGTCTGGCATTCGCCGCAGCCGCCCTTCTTGGCGCTTTCACACAGATTACGGGTATTCAGAGTCTTAATATGTTTCATGATTAATTCCTCCATTCACAGACTTCAACAGGTATTTTAACACAAACCTCTGTATTGCGTCAATCGTACCTTTCATAAGGTTTACAGGCTTCCGGTCACAGCACGAAGGAGATCATGTCGCTCATGGTGTCTTCGCCGAAGATATCATTGAAGATGAAGCAGAAGAGCATTTCGTGTTCTTCCTCTTCGTCGCTCAGATCCTCATAGGTGACGGTCATGCCGTCCTGCCAGATGATCTTGTCGCCTTCGAACTCGGCTTCCTGCAGTTCTTCCTCGTCTTCGGAAGCATAGTACATGGTGTAGACCGGGATGATCTCATCACCGGGCTTCAGCCGGGTGGTTGTACGGATCGGCAGGCCGTTCTCGTCATAACCGGCGTTGGCGCCGACGATCCGGCCTTCCGTGCCGCCCGCCGGGAATACCACCACCAGATAGGTGTACTCTCCGTTCAGCTTCACCGGGATCAGGCTGCGGCGGCTGTGTTCATTGCTCGTCTGGTCATACAGCGGCACCGGCTGTCCGCCGAAGACCGGCCAGGTTCCGTCATACAGGCTGATCACCGTACCGGATTCCCAGTCGATCAGGTTGTTCTGCATCAGGCCGAAGTCCACATAGCATTCCTTTTCGTCATCGCTCATGTCCATGAGCAGCATACCTTCCACATAGTCCAGGTATGCCAGGTCTTCCTGGGAAACCACAGCGGTGAAACCTTCATCGCTGTCGCCGATGCTGTATTCTTCCGCCTCATAGTCCTCTGTGTAGCATTCTTCCTCATCATCCCACAGCATACCGCCAAAGAGCCAGGAGGTGGAGGAAACAAACGAATCGGAGAATTCCATATCATCCGTGATCTGGCAGGCGGAAGAAGTGCTGAAGTGATAGCTTCCGCCCTGCAGCTGATCCACATAACCGTTGACAAAGTCCACCCAGTTCGGGATCACGTCGGACAGGTCAAAACCATCCTTATACTCGTCAAAGGATTCCGTCGTATCCTGGGGAATCAGGATGGACAGGCCGGAGCAGGTGCCCAGGTTGGCCGTCTGATTGCTCAGGATCACCGCCTCGGAGAGGCTGCGCTTCACGTTGGCCGCGGTTTCGGAGTCGAACTGGGCATAGGCGTCCAGGGCGGTACCCAGGTCCACCATGTCCCAGCTGCCGTCCGCAAAGGAACCAAAGGTATACATACGGCTGCGGCCGCGGCGGATCGCGGAAATGTTCCCGCTGTCGATCTGGCCGGACATCACGGAGGCAAACTGCTCCATGCGGGTTTCCAGCGCGCTCATTTTCGACAGGTCCACCGCGCTGAGCGTCAGGTAATCATCCGGATCATTCTTCAGGCCCTCATCCATGTAGCTTTCGATAATGGCGCCGCACAGATCCGTATCCGACAGATCGGGATCATTCTTCAGCAGATCCAGCCAGGCGGTGTAATACCAGCCCGTGCCGGGTTCCAGTTCCTCACTGGCGACATAGTATCCGATATCATGATGGGAAAGCATGGCCGCCATTTCATAGGTAGCCATCATGCAGGCATCACAGCCGAAGATATTGATATGATAGCCCGGAACCGACTGATCCAGCGTGTTCAGCACACTGTTGATCTCCGCGATCGTCAGGCCGTCGTCATCCGCGGTTTCGTCAAAACATACACCACCCTCGGAACCAGCGCCGTGATCCCACAGCACCACGATGGTCCTGTCCGCGGGATATTCCGTCAGGCCGTAGCGCAGGAACTCTTCCAGGCTGTCAGGGTCGCCCATGGAACCTTTTCCCCAGTCGTCCAGCGACTCAAAGTAACCGTCCCGGATCACCGCCAGCGTCCGGCGGTTGCCCTTCAGGTCTTCCAGGTCCCACTCCTTCGCGCCGCCGGCCAGCACAACCACGTTGATCGCGTCTCCGGCTTCCACCTCGGCCATCTCCACCAGGTCCTCGCAGCCCGCGTCCTGCAGGTCTGTTCCGCACATATAAACCAGCAGGGTGGTTGTTTTTCCTTCAGCCTGGGCACAACCCAGGGCAAAAAACAGCACAAGTAACAAAACAGCGCCTATGATCTTTTTCATGTCTACCAGATCCTTTCAGACAAACAATCCGTCACGCATTATATACAAAGGATCCACGGCCGGTCAATAGGATAATGGCAAAGATTGTGTAAACGTTTGTAGAAAACGTGGTTTTATTTGCATATTTCGATTTTTTCTGTATAATAAACAAGGTTTGTGTCGTCGTTGAACGAACATCATCAAAAAGATCAGGGGCTCCCCCTGAGAGAAGAGGTGCTTTATGAAAAAGCTGTTTGCCCTTGCACTGGCCCTGTGCCTGCTGTGCTCCTTTGCCCTGGCGGAAGAAGAAGTCCCCACCCTCAACTGGTCCGATGTTGAAGATCAGGTTAAGGAATCCGGCTCCTTCCAGCAGGTTGCGTTCCAGGATGTGGCCACCCTGCTGTACTGGGTTCCCAACAACATGGCCGCTATCGATGTCAACCAGATCCAGGCCGACCCTGCTCCGGTTGCCGTGTTTGCCACTGAGGACGGCAATTACTCTATCTCCGTCTTCGCGCTGATCATCCCCAGCCTGGAAGAGTATCTGAACGGTCTTTCCGCCAATGGTACCGCCAATTTCAAGAACGTTACCATTAACGGCATTGACTGCGTCGCCTGCGAAAACGAAGCCAAGAACTGCGATATCCTCATCGTTCCGATCACCGACACTTCTGTGCTGGTTTACAACTTCATGCCCCTGAACGGCGACGACGGCTGGGATGCCACCAAGGTTGCTATCATCTCCTCCATCCAGGTGGCTCAGTAATTAAAGTTTATCCGTTAACAGAAGAAGCACGGCGCAGGCCGTGCTTCTTTTTATATCCGAATCAGCTTACTCTTCCCCGACGTCATCCAGTTTGGAACGCCTTTTCTCATACAGCACCCTGAGTACTTCCAGGACAACAAAGCAGACAATATAAGTCCCAACCGCAAACGCAACAGCGATCAGGATATCGTTTGTGCCGATATCCTTTTTCTGAATGAGTTTAATCACATTCAGCACGCCGATGATTGCCGCGGGAATAATGCTGACAGCGGCATTCCGCTTCCTGGTCGGCGTGGCACTTCTTGTCCACAGGCCGTTTTTCAGGGAAGTGGCCAGCACATAGGCGCCGCCAACCAGCAGTACAATCAGTTCCCCCGCGACCTGCCGGATGGATCCGCCCAGCAGCAGCTGGACGACAACCGCAAGCGCCAGGCCCCAGAAAAGAATCCAGTAGCCGTATTCTTCCATCTTCAGCATCTTCTGATCCTGCATTTCATCCAGGGTGTTGTTTTCCTTATGCTTCATCTTCATTCTCCTCTCCGAATAAATCATCAAGACTTTTCCCAAGGACACGGCAGATTGCGCGGCAGAGACGGATGGTCGGATTAAACTCCCCCTGTTCAATCGCGTTCATCGTCTGCCGGGAAATGCCGACAGCCTCCGCAAGGGCCTTCTGGGTCATATCCTTTTCAGCCCGGGCGGCTTTGATTTTCAGGTTGCGTGCGATTGGAACCCCCTCCTTTCGATAGCAGATTAACATAAACGCGACTCTATGTCAAGAATATATTACATATATTTATTTATATACGACACATTAATATAAAAAAGAAGCACGGCGCTGGCCATGCTTCTTTTTATCAATCCATATCAGATTCCCTTGAATGAGAATTCAAAGCGGAGCGGCCTGAATACATCCAGCAGGTATTCCGGATGGGTGCGGGCACCCCAGCTGTCATCACCGGCGATCCCCATCTGCCGTGTGCTCAGCTTCAGCACCGTATAGTTCACCGGCGGCAGTTCATAGCCATGGGCCGCGTTCTCGATCTCATGAGGCGTCCAGGGCAGGGCAGAGAATTCTCCTCCGTTCAGCCACAGCTTCAGGCCCTGTCCCTTCGCGTCCGTAACCTCCGCCCAGCGGACGCCGGTCCGGTTGCCGCATTCCTGGGGAAGCAGGTAGGGCGTCAGGTTTTCCTCCGCGCGGTAGTCCCAGATACCAAGGCGGGCACCTTCCCGCCGGTCAATATAATTTTCCTCCGGTCCGAGGCCGTAGAAGCGCACCCGGCCGCAGTCCGCGCTGAGCTTCGTGATCATGCCGAACTCCGGCATTTCACCCAGTTCCTTCACCGGATCATAGTCCATGCGCACATCCACCCGGCCGCAGGGGCGTACCCGGTAGGTTACGGAGCAGGATGCTGCGGGCTTTGTGGGCAGGTCATAGGTCATGGTAAAGGTCACGCTGCCGTCCGCTTCCTGCTGCGGGCGTACGGCGGCATTCTTCTTTGACGTTTCCGGATCGAAGCCCGCCGTGCAGTACTGGGAAGCGATCTTCCACTGGGCATAGCGCTGCGGCATACGGTTGCCGTAATCGTTATTGGTGGGAGCACGCCAGAAGTTGGGCAGCAGCGGTCCCTTCAAATATTCTGTATCACCCCAGCGGTAGGAGGTCAGCGCGCCGGTAAGCCGGGAGAACTGAACGCTGAAATGATCGCCGCGCACGGTGATATTCCAGGGGCTGTTCATGAAGAAGAGTTCCCCGCTCAGGTGCCGGCAGGTATGTCCCTTTTCCGCCACGGACCAGACGCCCTGGCCGAAGGCGGTCTCAAAGCCTTCCGAAGCCCAGGGTTTATCTTCACGCAGGCGGAAGGATACCGTCACAGTATACTCACCCGGCTCCGTCTGTTTGCCAAAGGGCAGCGGATACACCGCGGAAGAGAGCGGCGCCACGTTGGTCTCGATCTCCCGGCGTGCGATTTCCTTTCCATCCCGGGCCAGCACCGCCACGCAGCGGAAGGCCGCGGTGGAGGTGAACATATGCCGGTTGATGACTTCCATTTTTTCCGCGTCCGGCCGGACCACAATATCCTGATAGTTATATTTTACTTCCTGCAGTTTCGGGGTTTCCCGGCCGTCCGCGAAGACGATGCCGTTGCCGCAGAAGATCCCGTCCGTCGGCCGGTCATCCCAGTCGCCGCCATAGGTGAGCGTTTCCTTTCCGAAACGGTCCCGCATGACCAGGCCCTGGTCAATAAAGTCCCAGATAAAGCCGCCCTGATACAGTTCCTCTTCGTATGCCAGCTCCGTATATTTGTGCATGGCGCCATTGGAGTTGCCCATGGAATGGGTATACTCGCAGAGGATGAAGGGCTTTTCCCGATGCTCCTTCAGGTATGCGCGGACCTTGTGGGCGGGAGTATACATCTCCGTCTCAATATCGGTGATTTCCCGGAGCCGCAGGGCCGGATCAAAGAAGTCCACCTGATGGTCGCCTTCGTAATGCACGGGGCGGGTGGGATCCAGCCGTTTGAACTCCCGGCTCATGGCCAGGATCACGGGACCGGTCAGGCTTTCATTGCCGCAGGACCAGATGATGACGCTGGGATGGTTCCGGTCCCGTTCCGTAACGGAGCGAACCCGATCCAGGAGCATCGGCTCCCACGCCTTCTGCGCGCCGGGGAACATCTGGTCGATTTTGATATAACCCTGCCAGAGCATGTCCCACATGCCGTGGCTTTCCATGTTGTTTTCATCAATGATATACAGGCCCAGCTCATCACACAGCCGGTAAAGCATGCTGGCATTCGGATAATGGCTGGTACGGATTGCGTTGATGTTGTTCCGCTTCATGGTCAGCAGATCCCGGCGAACCTTCTCCTCCGTGACTGCCCGGCCGGTTTCACCGCAGAAGTCATGACGGTTGACACCCTTGAATACCACGCGGACGCCATTGACCCGGATGATGCTGTCCCGGATCTCAATCTTCCGGAAACCCACCTTCTGGACAGCGGTTTCCTCCGTTCCGTCCGGGGCGGTCAGCGTCAGCCGCAGCTCATAGAGATACGGATCCTCCGCGGACCAGAGACGGATCCTGTCCGCCGTGAGGCTTCCCTCCGATTCCATCCGGCCGGAGACTTCCCCGCGGCCCTCCGCGAGCACTTCGTCCCCGTCCTTCAGGCAGACGGCCAGGCGGGTTCCCGCGGGGGTTTCCGTCTTTGCCTGCCAGCGCAGGATGCCGTTGGTAAAGGTTTCATCCGGCTCCGCGACAATCTTCAGGTCCCACACATGGACGGAAGAAACCGCGTAGAGATACACATCCCGGAAGATACCGGAGAAGCGCAGGAAATCCTGGTCCTCCAGCCAGCTGCCGGAGCACCAGCGGTATACCCGGCAGGCCAGCTTGTTTTCCCCATCCCGCAGGGCGTCCGTAAGTTCAAACTCATGGGGCGTGAAGCTGTCCGAGGAGAAACCGATATAGGTCCCGTTCAGCCACAAGGCCACGCAGCTCTCCACGCCCTGGAAAGAGATAAAGACCCGCTTGCCCCGCATGTCCTCCGGCAGGCGGAAATACTTCACATAGCAGGCCACAGGATTGTAGTTTTCCGGCAGTTCTCCGGGCCGGATATCCGCCAGCCCGTCCCAGGGATATTCCGTATTGGCATACTGGGGCGTTCCCCAGCCCTCCAGCTGGATATGGGCAGGCACATGGATATCACCCCAGCCGTGGCAGTCCAGCTCCGGCTGTTCAAAGCCCGGAATCACCTGGCTGGAATTCACGGCATGGGCAAACTTCCACAGGCCGTTCAGGCACAGCCGGTACGCAGGCTCCACCGCGTGATCGGAATGCGCGTCCAGTCTGTTTTCACGAAAAAAATCCGGATCCTTGAGCCTGTTTTCATCAAATAACATATACGATACACCTCGTTATTCTGATAAAAACAATATACCACAGGACCCGGGTTTTTCCAATAACGAAACGTTTTATGCCTTTCTGTACTTCTGCAGGATACGGTGATAGCCGACCAGCAGGCCGATTGTGATCACGGGCGTTCCAAGGCCGAACCACAGGATGCCCGAATCATGCAGCGCCGGGATCAGCAGCGGAACGTACAGCAGCTCAAACAGCAGCGCGTAGACAAACCACAGCATCCCCACGGAGCGGTTGTATGCCCGGACATCCGTCACCTCCGGCGGCTTTACGCCGGCATAAAACCCCACGGTCTTCTCCGACCGCCAGCACCAGATACCGATTCCCAGCAGCAGAAGACTCACAGCGCTCCAGATCACAAAACCGGCAATCATATCCTCACTCCTGATCCGCCGGCTGTCCGGCTTCATCCCGGATCCCGGTGAACAGCTCATCCACCACCGCCCGGGCATCCGTCAGCTTTTCATACATGACGTAGAACCTGCCCCGGTCCAGCATGGGACCGACCTTGATGGCCATGCCCGCGCCCATGACGTCTTTTCTCAGGTACGGGATTCCGTCCTGTTTCAGCACGTCCTCCAGGATGCCGGAGGATACATAATCCTGCTCCGTAAGGAAGCACAGGTCTCCGGGTTCAGGATTCCGAACCCGGCTGTGCATGCAGACAGGGCATTTTTCTTCTTCAAAGATTCGCTTGCATTTCTCGCAGTACATCGTTTTACCCCCTTCTACGCCTTTCGGCCTGATCGACCATCTTTCCATGCTGATCATACCTCCCGGGCAGCGCAGAATACAGGCCTCATTCGGAAAAATAGGAACCGGTATTTTCCTTCCGGTTCCTATTGTTGTCAGTTTTTCCTGATTTCCGCACCCCGGGTTTCCAGGAAATGCGCCACCGCATCCTCGTCATTGCGGCCAATGACCCCGGTCGCGATGCCTTTCAGCTCCTCCAGCGCGTTATCCACCGCATAGGACTCATCCGCCGCCCGGAACATGGGCAGGTCATTGACAGAATCCCCGAAAACAACCACCTTCCCAAACCCATAGCGTTCCTTCATCTTCAGGATCGCCTTGGCCTTGGTGCAGTTCCGCGGGCAGATCTCCACCCAGTATTCATCCCAGTAGGTATCCTTCTGAAAATTGCATTCCCAGCCGGGATACTGCCGGACCCTTTCATAGATCGGCGCCATCTTCTCCCGGTCGTCAATCATGGTGACATAGCCGGGCTGGCCGAAGAACATACCGTCCACCGTTTCCACCCGCTTCATCTTGGGATCATCTTTGTAGAATTCCAGGTACTTCTCCAGGCCGTGCGTGTGATTACCGGGCATATAGGTTTTGTACATAATCTCACCGGAAAAACAGGAGACAAAGCCAACACGGGGCAGCTCCGGCAGCATTTCCTTCAGGAGCGACACCTCTTCTTCCGTAAACAAGGCCTTCTCCAGGTGCTTTCCGGTGTCATTGTCCGCCAGCACCGCGCCGTTCCGGGTAATGACCGGCAGGGACAACCGAAGGCCGCCGGTGATGGTCCGCGCGCTCTCCACGGAACGGGCTGTGGCATAGGTAAACGCAAGTCCCTGTTCCACCAGCCGGTTGATGACCGAAACAGTATACGCGGACAGGGTTTCATTGCTCCGCATCAGGGTGCCGTCCAGGTCGGTGACGTACAGTACGCTTTTATCCATATTTCCCCTCAGTCGTTCAGTAATCAGGCTCCCGTTGTATCGCGCCGGGTGTGCGCGCCGCGGTGATTCCGCTGGAAGAATAGCAGGTCAATCAGTCCCTTGTCATAGGGAATGAACTGCCCGTCGTCAATCATCCGCATGATCTCATCCCGGGCAGCCCAGCGCACACCCTGCACTTCCTCATACTGCAGGCGCAGGGTCGACGGATCCACCTCCTGTGTCAGCAGGTAATAATCGTCAAAGCCGTGTTCCCAGTAAAGCGTCAGGGACGGGCGGACGCCAGACAGATCAATGTCCAGGCCCAGCTCTTCCCGGGTTTCCCGTTCAGCCGCCGACCGGCTGTCATCCCCGGCAATGGCGCTTCCGCCCACCGTGATATCCCACATGTTGGACCAGCCGTGCTTGAAGGGCTGGCGCTGCTGGATCAGCATCCGGCCTTCGCTGTCAAAGATGCAGACGTGCACCACGATCCGGTAGCAGCCCTCCGGCACCGGCTCGCCGCGCACCATCGTCCGTCCGTTTTTCACCCGGTCTTCGGTGTACAGGTCAAACAGTTCCATTGTCCGCATATTCTCCTTGTATATCAGAATTGTTCAATGCTTCTTTTTCCGGCGGCTGAGAAGCAGCGCAGCCACAGCCGGTACCGCCAGCACCGCCAGATACGGCAGCGCGGCCAGCAGGAAATCCCCCATGTCCGTGAAGAATTCCCCTGCCTGTTGCAGCAGTCCGGGCTGTTCCGCTCCTGTTGTTTCCGGTTCATCCGCCGGTTCCTCCGTCGGCTGTGCCGTAGGCATCGCAGTCGCTGCCGGAATGGGCCCCGGTTCCTCCGCAGCCTCCTCCGCTTCATATACGGCTTCCTGTTCCACGGCCGCGCCCATCGCAACAGCCGGCGCTTCATTGACTTCCGCCTCATATGACCTGGCATCCGCATCCGCCGTATCAGAGGCAGCCGCCATGGGAATGCTTGCGGAAAGCGTCATGTTTCCGGCGTCCTTGCTCAGATCGTACGCTTCAGACTCCGCCGTTTCTTCCTCCACGGATTCCATCTCCGGTTTTTCTCCGGCAGTGGCAGCCATGTCCATCATAACCGCCGCTTCTTTCTTTTCGGCCTTCAGGGCGGACATCAGGGAACCCCTGGAATTCCGGTACAGGATCGTACCCCCGACCAGGAACACAAACATTGCGGCAACGCTGAGGATTCTTGTCCAGCGGACAATGGATACTGGTTTCTTCTCTTCTTTTTCTTCCCTCACAGGAGCATCCTGTTTTGCTTCAGCCCGGATGGCACTCATCCAGTTATCATGGAAGTCCGCGGGCATGGGCGGAACATCCTCCGCCATCTGATCCAGCAGGGCGTCCAGTTCAGGATCATTCTGAAGCATCTTTTCCGTGTCTGTCTGTTTCATGACCGCGACCTCCTTTCATCTATTTTGACGTTCCCCGGCGGAGAAAGTTCCCTGTCCCCCGTAAGGATTTCTTTCAGTCTTGCTTTTGCCCGGTTGACCCTGCTTTTGATGGTCCCCTCCGATACCCCGAGCAGCCTTGCCGCCTCCTCATAGGGCACCTTTTCCAGCTGGGTCATGATCAGCGCCTCCCGCTGATCCTCCGGCAGCATGGTGATGGCCTCCCGCAGGCGCTTTTGCTCATCCGCGGCGACCACCTGTTCCTCCGTTCCCGGAGAGGGATCCGCCGGATCAAAGCCCTGTTCCTGCATCGGCTCCATCGACACGCTCTTGTCCCGCTTTTTCTTCCGCAGGTAATCCATGCAGCAATTGGCCGCGATCCGGTATACCCAGCTTTCCAGGGCGCAGTCGCCCCGGTAGCTGTCCAGGCTCCGCCAGATCCGGATCATGGTTTCCTGGCCGCAGTCTTCCGCGCTTTCCCGGTTTCCCGTGTAGTGCCAGCAGATCCGCCAGATCAGCTGTTCCAGCGGCGTAATCAGCTGTTCAAACGCTTCCGGATCACCGCGCTGCGCCTTGCGAAGCAGCAGTTCGTCCATGGTGATACTGTGTCTCCTTTCTCCTCCTGCTTCCGCAGGAGGAACTCTTCACTCTTCACTTTTCACTCTTCACTCTTCACTTTACACTCTTTACTCTTTCACTCTACACTCTTCCCAACAGCCCGTTCTCTTGCATTCAACTGTCCCATATGATAGCATAGCTTTAAGAAATACGCCAACCTGCAAACAGGCCCTGAACGCTGAGGATACAATGATCCAGACAGAGAATACCGCCATTGTGCTGCGGCACGTCAACTACCGGGACAACGACCGGATGGTCACCCTGCTTTCCCCTTCCCGGGGACGGATTGACGCCATCATCCGGAACTGCCGCAAGCCCAAATCCCACAACCTGAACTCCGGCGAGCTGTTCGCGCTGGGGGATTACATGCTGCACGAAAACGGCGGGCATATCACGGTCACCTCCGTCAAGCTGATCGAAACCTTCTACCCCCTGCGGAACGACTACGACCGGCTGACCTGCGGCATCTGGCTGCTGAACCTGGCGGAAGCCGTAGCGGAGCCCGAACAGGAACAACAGGAGCTGTTTATGCTGCTGCTTCACACCCTGTCCCGGCTGACCTTTTCCGACCAGGAATGGAAGCCGCTGCTGGCCGGTTTCCTGCTTCACTTTGCCGCCTGCCAGGGCTTCAAGCCCCGGCTGAACCACTGCGTGTTCTGCGGAAAGAAGCCGGAGGAAGACGCCCCGCTTTTCTTTGACGCGGAAGAAGGCGGCATCTGCTGCGAAAGCTGCCAAAGCCGCCGGGACCAGGCGCCGCTGTCTCCCGGACAGATCCGCTGGATGCGGAAGGCGCTGACCACCGGTTCCGCCGCCTGGGTCAACACCCCGGGAGAGACCGCGCCCTTCACCCTGCTGCGGGATTATACGGAGCGCCGGCTGGGCAGGCGCATCAAAAGCTCGGCCATGCTTCCCAAGGAATAAACAACGTCCCTGACCGACAGGTCAGAGACGTTTTCTTATTTATCCATGCCGGTATCCGGCAGGTTCCCAGATCACAGAGGGATCCATGTGCTTCAGGTTTTTCGTTCCGGTGCGGATCATCATCGCCTGCAGCTGGCCGTTCGCCTTCTGCAGAGCTTCTTTTACGCCCTCCGCGCCCTTGTCCTTCAGGGGACCCATGAGCGCTTTGCCCATGGTTACGGCGTCCGCGCCGCGGGCCAGGGCTTTGAAGGCGTCGAAACCGGACTCAATGCCGCCGTCCGCAACCAGGAGCAGATCGCTGCCCACCGCCTTCCGGATCTCCGGCAGGATCATTACCGGCGGCACCGCGTACCGCATCAGGCCGTTATGATGGCTCAGCACCAGGCCTGCCGCACCCAGGTCCCGGCAGCGCAGCGCGTCCGCCGCGCTCAGGGCACCCTTGATAAAGAAGGGCAGCTTTGTCGCCCGGATATATTTCTCCAGGTCCTCCAGGGTCGGCTGCTTCATCTGCAGGCCCATGACCACGGAATCCTCCGCGTCCTCCACGTTGACCGCATGCTCCACGTCCATACCGACCGCCAGGGCCCCGTGCTCCTCCGCGTATTCAATCCGGCTCATGATCTCCTTTTCATCCGCGTAAGGCTTGATGATCTTGATCACCTTCGCGCCGGTGGACAGGACTTTGCCCATCTCTTCATTGCCGCCCATACCGATGCTGACACAGGCGCCCGCCTCCTTCGCTCCCTCCGCCATGGACACCAGGTCCAGGTGGCTGAGCGCCGCGGTCATAAACGGCATGCCGAAGGTTTCTCCCAGGAACCGGAAGGTTGTGTCCGGCTTCACCGCGCCGACCACCCGGCTCTCCACAAGCAGGGAATCCATATACTCCCTCGCAATCTGCACAGAATCGCCCCTGGCTTCACTGAACATAACCTGTCCCTCCGTTTTCAATTCATAATTCACAATTCATAATTCATAATGAGGATACTTGTATTCAACCGTCGCAGTCAGTTCCTGTCATTTTTCATTCTTCATTCTTCATTTTTCATTACTCGGTTCTCAGCGCCACCACCGGATCCTTCCGGCTGGCAATCCGGGAAGGAATAATACCCGCGATCAGCGTCAGCAGCATGGAAATGGCCACCAGGATCACCCCGGCCATAGGCGGCAGGGCGGCAATATCCGGGATTCCCGTCAGGCCGCTGAGGATGATGTTGGCAATCACAGTCAGCCCCAGCGTGACCAGGATACCGATGACGCCGGCCGCGAAGCCCACGATCAGCGTTTCCGCGTTGAAGACCCGGGACACGTCCCGGCGGCTGGCGCCGATAGCCCGGAGAATACCGATCTCCTTGGTCCTCTCCAGCACGCTGATATAGGTAATGATACCGATCATGATGGAGGACACCACCAGGGAGATGGCCACAAAGGCCACCAGCACATAAGAGATGGCATTCACGATGGTCGTTACGGAATCCATCATCAGCCCGACATAGTCCGTATAGCGGACCGCGTGCTCTTCGCCCGCCTGGGCGTTATAGGCCTCAATCTTTTCGGTGATCCGGTTCTTGGATTCAAAATCCTTCGGATAGATATAGACGGAAGCCGGCTTGTCCGGATCGCTGATGCCCATCTTTTCCAGATTGGCTTCCAGCGTGTTGCCGCTGATCATCATCACGCCCTGCCCCACAAACTGCTTCAGCAGGTCCTTGGTCAGGAAGGGCCTGTACTCCTTCGGGATCATGCCGGAAGGAATCAGTCCCCGGCTTTCCAGCATTTCCATGAAGTCTTCCACTTCCATGGAATCCAGCAGGGTCAGGGCATCCTGGGCCACGGCGGAGAAAGGCTGGCCGGTAAAAACGTCCGTTTCCGGATTGGCCAGCTGCTCCCGGGCAATTTCGCTGTCCCGCACCTGGGCCAGCAGGTAGTCCACCAGCTCTGTCCGGTAGCCGATTCCGCCGGTTTCGGAAGTCAGTCCGCTCTTCGCGGGCTTCACGATACCCACGATCTTCAGTTCCATAGCGTCCTTCAGTTTGCCGGCCATATACTCCGCATCCCCGGAGCTGTCCGTCCACAGTGTTCCTGACCGGGTATACACGTCTGTATTCAGCAGCATCCGGAAGCGCATATTCATGAGTTTCTCATAGGAAAACTCCATGTCTTCCGTCTCAATGGCCACGCCGCGCATCAGCTGGTCAAACTGTTCCTTCAGCTCACTCTGGTCCCGGAGGCCCAGGGAATACAGGGTATAGTCGCTCAACTCGTTCCGGCTGTTCAGGACGATCACCACTTCGTCCTTCGCCTCCGGCAGGCGGCCGGCCAGCACCGCGTACTGGGACTTCAGCAGCTCGTCATTGTTCAGCAAGGGTGTGAACACGTTCATCCGGCGTGCGGTGGTATTCATCATTGTTTCCTGGATACCGGTTCCCGATCCCATCAGGCTCATCATATCCGCCATGCCGGAGGATTCCATAACTGTGGACGGGTTGACCTGGATGGGTGTTTCCAGGTCCGTGCGGTACAGGAGCAGCGGGGTATTGTATTCATAGCTGATGCCGGAAACATACCGCTCGATATCATTGGCGGGATCCTCCAGCCAGGCTTTGAAACCGGCCAGGTCGTTCTCCGTCACGCCGCTCATCCAGGAACTCATCAGCTGGGTCATGCGGCTGCCGGAATACACCTTGCCATCCGACCGGTCCTTGCCCTCCAGATCGATATCCATGAGCCCCGCCACCGTGTCCGTCATGTCCACAGTGCGCTCATCAATCTGCAGCGGATAGGAGGACAGGGTGTCCCGCTGCACCCGCTCAATATACCGGTTCACGCCGTTGGACAGACTCAGGATCAGCGCGATACCGATAATGCCGATGGATCCGGCAAAAGCTGTCAGGATCGTCCGGCCTTTCTTGGTCATCAGGTTATTCAGGCTCAGGTTCAGAGCCGTCAGGAAGCCCATGGAGGTTTTCCGCTGGGACGCGGCGTTCTGTTCCGCCTCATCGGTTCCGGTGCGTTCTCCGTCCGCGGCACTGTCGCTGACAATTTTGCCGTCCAGCAGTTTGATTATCCGGGTGGCATACTGATCCGCCAGTTCCGGATTGTGGGTGACCATGATGACCAGCCGGTCTTTGGCCACCTGGCGCAGGATCTCCATGACCTGCAGGCTGGTTTCGCTGTCCAGCGCACCGGTAGGCTCGTCCGCCAGCAGGACTTCCGGATTGTTGACCAGGGCCCGGGCAATCGCCACCCGCTGCATCTGGCCGCCGCTGAGCTGGTTGGGCTTCTTTTTCAGCTGGTCTCCGAGGCCCACCTGTTCCAGTGCTTCCACCGCCCGGGTACGCCGTTCCTCCCGGCTGACACCGGAGAGGGTCAGGGCCAGTTCCACATTGGCCAGCACCGTCTGGTGCGGAATCAGGTTATAGCTCTGGAAAACAAAACCGACGGAATGGTTCCGGTAGGTATCCCAATCCCGCTCCGTAAACTGCTTTGTGGACTTCCCGCGAATGATCAGGTCCCCGGAGGTATACCGATCCAGGCCGCCGATAATATTCAGCAGCGTGGTTTTTCCGCAGCCGGAAGGCCCCAGGATCGCGGCAAACTCACTCTCGCCGAAAACCAGGTCAACGCCCCGGAGCGCTTCCACTTTCGCGTCTCCGGCCGCGTAATCCTTGACTATATTCTTTAAAACAAGCATTCGGTTCCCCCTGTTTGTTTCTGCATATCAGATTTCCGCCTCATCATATCATTCATTCCGTTTCCGGGCAACCCAAACGAAAAGCGCGCGTCCGAAACGGGCGCGCGCCGGGATAACAGGTTATTTGACCAGCATGGCCAGCAGCTTGCGGCTGCGGTCCAGGAAGGCGGTGATTTCCTCCGCTTCCAGCGGCTGGGCTGCCATACGGGCAAGGTCGTAGACCTGGCAGCAGAGCATCTTTGTGGTTTCGTCCTCCGGATCCCGCTGGGCCAGGGCCTGCACGGTGGCATTGCGGCGGTTCAGCACCAGGGTGAAGCTGTCCGGAATCGGGAAGTTCTGGCCGTAGAGGCGGCTCATTTCCTTGTAGCGGCGCATCTGCTCATCTTCCGTGACCATGGCGGTCATGTCCGCGTCGCCCAGGGATTCCAGCTTCACTTCCAGGCTGTCCTTGCCCAGGGCGCCCCGGAACAGGGTCTGCAGCTTGTCCGCGTCCAGATCCTTGCCTTCCTCGGATTCCTCCTTCAGGCCGTCGATGTCCGCGTCCACCCGGGCGAAGGTCACCCGGTCTTCCTCCTTGCCCTGGTATTCCATGAAGGACATGAAGTTGCCGTCAATCAGGGTGCTCATGACAGCGACCTCAATGCCCCGGTCGGTGTACAGCTTGACGGAAGCAGCCTGGCGCTTTTCGTCGTTGGTGTAGTAAACCTTCTTGTCGGTCTTGTCGAAGTTGGCAGCCTTGTACTCCGCGATGGTGGAATACTTGCCGTCCGTCTTCTTCATGAGGATGGAACCCTTCACCATGTCGAAGAACTTGCTGTCCTTGATGCAGCCATACTTGACGAAGGGCGCGATATCGTCCCAGTAGCCTTCGTAGGTCTCCCGCTCCGTGTTCATGAGGCTGTTCAGCTTGTCCGCCACCTTCTTGGTGATGTGGGCACTGATCTTCTTCACATAACCGTCGTTCTGCAGGAAAGAACGGCTGACATTCAGGGGCAGGTCGGGGCAGTCGATGACGCCTTTGAGCAGCATCAGGAACTCGGGAATGACTTCCTTGATGTTGTCCGCCACAAAGACCTGGCCGGCAAAGAGCTTGATCTGGCCTTCATGGGTACCGAAGTCGTTCTTCAGCTTCGGGAAATACAGGATGCCCTTCAGGTTGAAGGGATAATCCACGTTCAGATGAATCCAGAACAGCGGATCATCAAAGTCCATAAAGACCTTGTGATAGAACTCCTTATACTCCTCATCCGTGCAGTCCGAAGGCTTCTTCAGCCACAGGGGAGCAGTCTCGTTGATCTGCTGGGGCTTCGGAACCTCGATGACCTTTTCGGTCTTCGGCGTGCCGTCCTCATTCTTCTCGTCCCCGACAGGAACATCCTTTTCCACGGGCTTCGCGTTGGCATCCTCCAGCATCACCGGATATGCCATATAGCCGCAGTAGCGGTTCAGGACCTCCCGGACCTTCCACACATCCAGGAATTCCTTTTCCTCATCCGTAATATGCAGGATGATATCCGTGCCGTGGGCCTTACGCTTGCCGCCGGAAAGCTCGAAGCTCATTCCGTCTTCAGATACCCAGTGAACCGGATCCGCCTCGCCCTCACTGCTGAGGGTCTGGATCTCCACCTTGTCACTGACCATGAAGACAGAGTAGAAGCCCAGGCCGAAGTGGCCGATGATATCGCCCTTCTCCTCCGGTTTCTCGTTCTCAAACTGCTTCATGAACTCCGCGGCGCCGGAGAAAGCCACCTGGTTGATGTACTTACGGACTTCATCCGCGGTCATGCCGATACCGGTATCAGCAATCCGGATCTCCTTCTTTTCTTTATCCACGGTGACGGTCACGCTCATGGCTTCCTCACTGTCCGGATGCAGCATCCGGAACTTGGTGATAGCGTCGCAGGCGTTGGAAACCGCCTCCCGCAGGAAGATATCCTTGTCAGAATACAGCCAGCGTTTAATGACCGGCATTATATTTTGCGCGTCAATCGATACGGAACCTTTTTCTTTCTTCATTGCTATATACCCCCAGACAATACAATCATGAAAAATGCTGCCCGGCAGTCCTTTGCCGGGCCTCAATCCTTTTGACACACGTATTTTAGCACCCTGATACATGAATTGCAAGATAAAATTAGCACTCTCGTATCGAGAGTGCTAATCCGGTTTGTTCGGTAAATCAGATGTCCTCATCCAGCAGGGCGAGATCGTCCTCTTCTTCCTGCTTCTGGGCTTCCACAGCCTTGGCCTCGTCCGGAGTCAGATCCTTGGGCGCGAAGAGGATGGCGCGAACCTTCTGGTCGATCTCCGCGGTCAGTTCCGGATGCTCACGCAGGTAGATGCGGGCATTATCCCGGCCCTGGGCTAGGCGCTGATCCCCGTAGGAGAAGAAGGCGCCGCTCTTGGTGATGATGCCGTATTCCACGGCCATATCCAGCAGGGTGCCTTCCTTGCTGATGCCTTCACCGTAGATGATATCGAACTCGGCAACACGGAAAGGCGGAGCCACTTTATTCTTGACCACCTTGACCTTGGTGTGGTTACCGATGATTTCAGATCCGTTTTTCAGGGCTTCACCCTTGCGGACGTCCAGGCGGACAGAGGAATAGAACTTCAGCGCGCGGCCGCCGGGAGTGGTCTCCGGGTTGCCGTACATGACGCCGACCTTTTCACGCAGCTGGTTGATGAAGACCGCCACACAGCCGGTCTTGTTGATCACGCCGGTCAGCTTACGGAGAGCCTGGCTCATCAGGCGGGCCTGCAGGCCCACAAAGGAGTCGCCCATTTCGCCGTCGATTTCAGCCTTCGGCACCAAAGCCGCCACGGAGTCGATCACGACCACGTCCAGCGCGCCGCTGCGCACCAGGGCTTCTGTAATCTCCAGGGCCTGCTCACCGGTATCCGGCTGGGAAACGTAGAGTTCGTCAATCTTGACGCCCAGCTTCTTCGCGTAAAGGGGATCCAGGGCATGCTCCGCGTCCACGAATGCGGCGATACCGCCGGCCTTCTGTGCCTCCGCCACCACATGCAGGGCAACGGTGGTTTTACCGGAAGATTCCGGTCCGTAGATCTCAACGATCCGGCCCCGCGGAATACCGCCGACGCCCAGGGCATAGTCCAGGGTCAGGCAGCCGGTGGGAATCACGGGAATATCGCGGTTAACCGCATCGGCTCCCATTTTCATCACGGCACCCTTACCGAACTGCTTGTCCAGATCGGCCAGCGCGTGCTCCAGCGCTTTGAGCTTTTCTTCCTGAATGCTGCTGCCTTCGGAAACGGAAGCCTTCTCAGCTTTTGCGGGTTTTTTCGCTGCCATGTGCAGATCCTCCAATTCAAATTCACAATTCAAAATCTATCATTATTCTGCAGCGGGAAACACTCCCGCCGGATCTCAAATGTATCGTATCATCGGTTTTCATAAAAGACAAGGGGAACAAACGGATTTGTCCAAATTTCAATTTGGGATAACAAATCCTTTGTTACAGGAGTCCACGATTGTTGAGCCGTCAGGCGACAACAGAGTGGGAACGACGATCACACAAATTATTTTACTTCATATGCCCGGCGGATACCCGCGGCGTCCGTGGTCATGACCGCGGATACCGGTTTGTCCGTCTTCAGGAGTTGCTGCAGTTCCGGATAACGGTAGCTGCGCCGGAAACACTGATCCGCCCGGAAGACGCCGTCCTCCAGGGTTCCGGTCTCCCAGCTTTCCAGGTTGTCCAGGGGAGTTGTCTTCGCCGGGAACGCGGGATGGGAGACCTCCAAGCCATCCATCCGGAAACGGTTCTCCTCGTTCTCCGCCAGCAGTTCCGCCTTTCCGCCACAGGGGCAGAGTACCGTCAGGTTCTCCGGCTTCAGCCTGGACAGGGAGATTGCCACGGCTTCCGGATTCAGGTCCAGGCCGGCAAAACGGCAGTCCAGTTTCTGCGCTGCTTCCAGCGCTGTGCCGCTGCCGCAGCACAGATCCACCACCAGGTCTCCGGGATTGGTCACCGGGAGCAGCAGCCGCTCCAGCAGTTTCAGCGGTTTCTGGGTCGCATATCCGGTCCGTTCCGGATCCCGCTGCTGCAGATGGCTGATATCGTTCCAGACGTCCCCGGGATAAACCGGCTCGTCGTCATAATAGCGGTATTCCTTGCCGTTGGAGGTGATATAGGAGAAGAGCCGGCCCTGCTCATCCCGGCCGCGGGCCATATGATTCCGCTTTCCGTCCCCGCGGGCCAGCGGCACCCGGGTCAGATCAAAGAAATAGTCTTTGGATTTGGCGTAGAGGAGAATGACGTCATGCTTGCGGGAGAAGTACTTCTTCGCCCGGCCGCCGCTTTCATAGCTCCAGATAATCTCATTGAGGAAGCGTGTTTTGCCGAACTCCCGGTCGCACATCAGCCGGGCAGGCGCGGACATGCGCCAGTCCAGGTGGAGATAAAAGACACCCGTATCATTCAGCAGGGTCTTCGCGACGGAAATCACCCGCCGGAGCAGACGCAGGTACTGTTTTTCACTGGTGTACCGGTCCTCGTAGGCCGGATAGCGCGGCGCGGGCGTTCCTGTCTTCCAGCCCTTCTCGCCGTAAGGCCGGCGGCGCATGAACTTCTCCCCGGTCATAAAGGGCGGATCCACATAGACGCACTGTGCCTTTCCGGCCAGCGCCCGGATCTCATCCGGCAGCTTCATCACACTGCCGCATACCAGCAGGTTTTCACCGTTTCCGTATACTTCCCGTTCCGCCTTCACCTGTTCAAACATGCTTCGGCACCTCCAGTCCCGTCCTCAACCCAAAAACCATTCACCTCAACGACAGTTGTTATTTCCGATTCAGAAACGCCTTTCGCAGGCTTTTCAGTTCTTCTTGTTCTTCCTCCAGCACATCCAGGAACAGCGCCTGCTCCTCGCTTTGCGCCAGCAGTTCACCGGCTTCCCGGACCGCGTCAATAAACGCGGGATCCAGCGCGCTTTTCCCCTGCCGGGCCAGCGGACAGACTGCCCTGGCCCGCAGATCCGTCACCACCCGGATTGCCCCGTCTTCCCCGATCAGGGGCAGGAGCGGAAACAGCCGGCAGGAAAGCGGACGCTCCTCCCGGTCACAGGTGCCGGGGCAGACCACAATATCGCCCTGTGCGGCATGGCGGACAACCCATCCTTCCCTGTCCGCGTAAGCCTCCGCCTCTCCCGGAAAAAGAAGCATGCCCGTTTCCTCCCCTTCCAGGGGACGGCAGCAACGGGCACCGCAAACACGGCCGCAGTCTTTCTTCAGCGGCGTGACGTTCTTCAGTTTTTCCCGGGCAGCAGATACCGCAGCATCCATGGTTCCGCCCTCCTTCAGACGTGTCAGCCCGGCGTCGGCGCGGTCAGCTTATCCAGCCGCTTCCGGGCCACGAGCATATAGCAGAGGAAGTGGATCGCGAAGGTCACGAACCACGAAACCGGATAGGACATATACAGGACCGTCAGGGTATGGTTCTGCGCGAAGATTGTCATAATCCAGACAATCCGCAGCAGGCAGGCCCCGGTCAGGGATACGATCATCGGCATAATGGAATAACCGATACCCCGCAGCTGGCCGACCATCACGTCCATCAGTCCGCAGAGGAAATAAGTCGGCATAATGATGCCCATACGCACCAGGCCGTCCGAAATCACCTGTGCCTCGGAATTGTACAGGCTCATCAGCGGCGCGCCGAACAGCAGGATCAGCAGGCCCATGGAAAGCCCGATCACCGTGACGATGCCCAGACAGCACCAGAGCGTCTTCCGTACCCGGTCTGCCTTGCCTGCCCCGTAATTCTGGCTGGCAAAGGTCATGTCCGCCTGATGCTGGGCATTCATCGCCGTATAGACAAAGCCCTCGATATTGGAGGCCACACCGTTTCCGGCAACCACCAGGGAGCCGAAGGAATTGACCGAGGACTGGATCAGCACATTGGAAATGGAGAAAAGGCTGCCCTGCAAGCCTGCCGGCAGGCCGATGCGCAGGATCTCCTTCAGGCTCTTTCCGTCAATCCGGCATTCCCGCAGATTCAGCTGGGTTACGCCCCGGGTACGGAACAGGCAAAGCAGTACCAGCACCATGCTGACCACCTGGCTGGCCACCGTGGCAATCGCCACACCGGCCACATCCATATGGAACACGATCACCAGCAGCAGATTCAGCAGCACATTTACCAGGCCGGAAATCATCAGGTAAACCATGGGGCGCTTTGTATCCCCGACCGCCCGCATTGTCGCCGCGCCGAAGTTGTACAGCATATTGGCGGGCATGCCCAGGAAGTAGATCTTCACATAGAGCGTAGCCCCGTCAATCACGTCCGGCGGGGAATCCATCATCTGCAGCAGCGGCCGGGCCGCCAGGAAGCCAAAGGCGCCCACCGCGATACCCATGAACAGCGCCAGCGTCATGGCCGTATGCTCCGCCTTTCGCAGCGCCTTCACGTCCCGGGCACCGTAATTCCGGGCAACCGCCACGCTCGCGCCGACGCCCAGGCCCATAAAAACATTCACAAGCAGGTTGATCAGCGAGCCGGTGGAGGAAACCGCGGCCAGCGCTTCATGGCCGGCATAGTTGCCCACCACAATCACATCCGCCGCGTTATACAGAAGCTGCAGGATACCCGTCAGGATCAGCGGTCCCGAAAAGGCAAGGATCCGGGGAAGCAGCGGGCCTTCCGTCATGTTGATTTCACGACGTCCCCGTCCTTCCCGGTGAATACGAAACATGATATTATCTCTCTGCTTTCCTGGTCAGTGTAATCTTTGTGATTACAGGATTGTTGAAAACTCTGCCCGGCTGGTGTTCATAATGGGGATCCGAACCCATGCCAGGGCTGATATACTGGGGAATGCCGGACAGGTAGCTGAGCCCCTGGATCAGTTCATCCTTCGGGAACCAGCCCAGTTCCGGCACATAGATCGCGCCGACAAGGGGAATACGCCACTGCCCGCCGTTATAATGTCCGGCCAGGATCAGGGACGCGTAACGCATGGAAAACGCATCGTCCTTCGCCGACCAGGCGATCATATCCGAAACATATTCTTCACTCAGCGGGGTATGGGTCAGCACCACCTGGATGTCTTCTGTCGTGAATTTTTTCTTGATTTCCTTCAGGGATTCAATCCGCTGCGTCTCATATTCCAGTGAACGCATCCGCGCCGCGTCATCCGCTGTCAGCGAGGCGGCCCGACGGTTCAGCTCTTCTGCCTGCTGGTCAATGGTGCTCTGCATTCCCTTCAGGTCCAGCACGTACAGTTCTTCCGGAACAAGCCACAGCCGGCCCTTTTCCCGGGTAATCAGCACAGGCTGATCCAGGATGGTCACTCCGGCCGCCTGGATTTTTTCCGCCCAGTCGGTATATACGGAAAGGCTGCTGTGCGCCTTTGTCTCAATAAATGATCCGTCCGTGTCCCCGGGAATCAGGTATTTCGGCGTATCATGGGGCATGATGCTGATCAGTTCCAGCAGGGGCTCCACGTCCCCGTCCTCGCCCAGCATATCACCGGTCATCACCACACAGGAGTACCGTGTATCCCCCAGCGCGTTTTTGATGCCCTTCTGTCCCTCGCTGAACCGGGCGCCGTGAAGATCGCTGATATGCAGGATGGAGAAATTCTCCAGGTCCGGCGGCAGGTCCAGGATGGTGAGTTTTTCCTCGCGAAGCAGCACCCCGCGGGCAATCGTCGCGTTCACAGCCCACAGTAAAGCGATCAGCAGCGGCAGCAGGATCAGAACCGCGTTGCGGATACGATGGCCCCGGTTTCTCCTGTTCAGTTCCGAAGCAAAAATGTACTGATTCCTCTCCCGCCGCACGGTTCACACACCTCTTTTCCTGCACCCATTATAGGGGGTTGCGGAGGAATAAGCAAGCCGGGACGGGCGTCAAAAAGCTGCCGGTTGCCCGGCAGCTTTTGGTTTTCCTTACATCATTTCACATCCGGTTTTTTCCGGACCTTCCTTGCCGGAAACGTAGCCGACACGGAAGGCCGCGTTCACTTCCCGGAGTTCCATACGGCCTTCAATATAGTCCTCATACATCCGGATGATCCCGGGAGCACAGCCGTCACAGGCGCCCTCGGTGTTCCCGACGGCTTCCGCCACGATAGCCGCCCGTTCCTCCCGGGTCGTGTCCTTGATCAGAATACTTCTCATGTCTTCCTTTTCCTTCTTTACTTAGCCCGGACCAGCAGCACCGTGCGCTCCGCAACCGTCACCGTTCCGCTGATGGTCTGTGCACCTTCCGGATCAATGGTTTCATTGTACAGCAGTGCCTGCCACTCGCCTTCCGGCAGGGTCGCATCCCGGTCGGCTTTGGGATTGACCAGGGCATAGGCAATCAGCTTTTCATTCTCCGTCCAGTGGACTTCGATCGCGTTATCCTCCAGCACCTCACAGGCAATCTCCCCGCCGGTCAGGAACGGATTTGCCTTCCGCAGGGCAATCAGCCCACGGTAGAAATCCCGCATGGCCATATTGGCGCTGCCCGCCGTCAGGTCATCCCAGCGGATGTTGTTCACCTCATCCGAAGACTTATAGCTGTTGGAGTCTCCGCCCTTGGAACGCAGCATCTCCTCACCGGCCAGGAAGAAGGGAATACCCTTGCCGATCATGATGATCGAGGTGCCGAAGCGGTTCATCTTCAGCCGGTCCTCCTCTGAATCAACAGAGCAGGAGGCCAGCAACCGGTCATACAAGGTATGGTTGTCATGGCAGGCCATGTAGTTGATGACGCCGTTGCCCGGCACAGACCAGGACACCATCGTGTTCTTCACGCCGCCGGTCAGTCCGAAGACCACCTGTCCGGCCGTGTTCTTACTGACGATCCCGCTGATATACCCCCGGTCCTTCGCATTGAACACGCTGCCCTTCAGGCCGTCCCGGATCGCATCGTTGAACACCGCGACCGCGCCGATGGCGCCTTCGGAAGCCGTAACCTTCTTGATGTTTGCCTGGCTTGCCCGCCGGTTTTCCATCAGGGGCGTCGTACCGCCGGTCCAGCCTTCCCCGTAAATAATCGCCCGGGGATTCACGGCGTGCACCGCGGCCTCGATCTCCTGCATGGTCTGGACGTCATGCAGCGCCATCAGGTCAAAGCGGAAGCCGTCCACATGGTATTCCTCCGCCCAGTAGCGGACAGAATCCACCATGTACTTCCGGAACATGGGACGCTCCGAAGCAGTCTCGTTGCCGCAGCCGGACCCGTTGGACCAGCCGCCCCGGTTATCGAAGCGATAGTAGTAATACGGAACAATCCGGTTCAGGCAGGAATTCCCGTCGTAGGTATGGTTGTACACCACGTCCATAACCACGCCCAGCCCGCTCTGATGCAGCGCCTGCACCATCTGCTTGAATTCTTTGATACGGACTTCGCCGTGGAACGGATCCGTGGAATAGCTTCCTTCCGGCACGTTATAGTTCTTCGGGTCATAGCCCCAGTTGAACTGCGGTTCATCAGATGATTCATCCACGGTGGCATAATCGTATACCGGCTGCAGGTGCACATGGGTGATGCCCAGGTCCGTCAGGTAGTCAATGCCTGCCGGCTCTCCGGAAGCGTTGGTCAGGCCATGTTCGGTAAAGGCCAGGTACTTGCACGGATAAGCCGACGAGGCCAGCTTGTTGGAGAAATCACGGACGTGCACTTCCCAGATCACGGCCTCATTGTAAGCATTGATGCTGTCAATGAAAGCGTCCTCTCCAAACCCTTCCGGATCCGTGGCATCCAGGTCGATCACCATGCCCCGGTCTCCGTTCACGCCGACGGCCTTCGCATAGGGATCCACCGCTTCCTGCTCCCCGACAACCGTTGTGACCGAATAGGTATAGTAGATGCCCGCGCCGCAGGCAGCCTCTGCCCTCCAGACGCCCTTCTCCTCCCGGGTCATCTCCACGCGGTCATAAGCTTCCCCGCCGTCACCGGCTTCAAACAGGTTCAGCACCACCCGGGACGCCGTCGGTGCCCAGACCTTGAAGACGGTGCCGTTCTCCCCGGGCACAGCGCCCAGGTCGTCCCCGTCATAGTTAAACTTTTCCGCAAAGGCGGCTGAATCAAAAACATTGGTGGGCACCGCGGTGATCGTGTCATACCCTTCAATCTGCACCGTATAGGAACGGGTCAGATCCAGCTCCTCCCCGACGGTGATCTTGCCGGCGATCACGCTGTTGTTCAGGCTGGACAGCCCGGTCACTTCAAGCTTCCTGCCGGTTTCCTGCTCGGTCACCGTCACCTGGTCCATGGACTCGAGCCGCACCGCCGGATTCAGGTAATACTGAATCTGGTTCAGCTCGACAATGCCTGCCATCGTCATTTTCTTCTCCTGGTACAGCGTCACGCCGCCGTCGTTACTCTTGTACTGGTTCTCATCTCCCGGCAGCAGGTAAACCTCTGTCGTATCCCCGGTAATTTCAGCGTAGCGGTCCCCGTCATAGTCCTTGGTCGCTTCGCCCCAGCTTGCTCCGCCGGGATCCGAGCACCTGCGGCGGACGATAAAGCCAACCTCGCTGACGTCCTCCGGCACGTTCAGGACCACCTTCACCCCGTAGGCACAGGGATGGAACAGGTATCCGTGGCCGTCCGCGTTGGGATACCAGATCCACATGTCGCAGGCGCTGTAATCCGCTTCCTCATCCTGCCAGTAGAAGGTCAGCTGGCGCGTTCCCTCCTCCCGGGGCAGGGTGTATTCCTCTTCCGCCCGGGCCGCGGGCACAGCCGCCGGTCCGCACAGCAGCGTCAGCGCCATCAGCAAAGCGGTCAGCATACACATGATCTTCTTCATCTTCATCCCTCCTGCTGTATATCAATGTTTCAGAATGCATCCGTTTCTGTCTGGATTATACCATCCTTCCCGATCCTCAGCAATGCCGGGCAGGACAGAAAACCTGCCGGTTTCCCGGCAGGCTGTTGTTTCATTGCTTCACGGATACGCTGACCACCGCACCCGATACCGGATCAAACGATCCGGGGGATACGCCCGTGGAGTCTTCCATCTTTTTCAGCACCCGCTCCGCGTCCGCGCCTTCCAGCAGCACCGGTGAATAATCGTTGCGTCCCGCCTCACCGGAAACAGAAACCGGATAGAAATGCAGGGTAATCATCTCCAGTTCTCCTTCATTGAAGAAGAGCTCCGCCTGCACCGCCAGCGCGTCATGATCCTTCGGATTCGTGTTACCGCCGAAAACGCAGTTCCCCAGACTGTAGACCACCGGCACGCCGCAGCGCTCCTCCCAGCCCTGCACCACATGGGGATGGTGGCCGATGATCAGGTCGGTGCCGCATTCCAGGGCCCGGTTCACAATCTGCTGCTGATAGCCGTCCGGTTCGGACGCGTATTCCGTCCCGGCGTGCATCACCGTAATGACCGCCGCGCATCCTGCGGAGTGCAGGAATTCCGCCCGCTTTGCGTAATCCTTCGCCCGGTTGCCGGAAAGCGATCCGGACACTCCCAGGAAACCGATCATCAGGCCGTCCTCATTCTTCCAGACCGCCGTGCAGTCCGTGCCGAAATAAGCGATACCGGCAGTATCCAGCGCCGCCTTCGTATCCAGGTAGCCGGCCGTATCATAGTCATGGGAATGATTGTTGGCCAAGGTGACGCATTCCACGGATCCCGCTTTCAGGATCTCCGTATAGGCCGTGGCCCCTTTGAAATTATAGGTCTTTTTGACTTTGGAAAGATCCCGGTCTGAAAGCACGCCCTCCAGATTGGCCACCGTCAGGTCATCCCCCGCCGTAAGGGCCGTCAGGTTCCGGAAGGGATATTCCATCCCGTTCTGCTCAATCACCCGGTTAAACCCCCGGGCCGCGTTCCGTGTTTTCTCCTCCCCGCCGAGGGTACAGTCCCCCAGGAAGGTAATCCGGACCGTGCCGGTATATTCCTGGACAGGAAAGAGCAGCTCCGCCGGATCATTCTCCCCGGAGAAAGCCAGCCACTCGCCGGACGCGGACGCAGAAACAGTCCAGGCCGGCAGTAAAAGCACCGCCAGCAGCAGGATTGCTTTCCTCAGTCTGTCCCTTGCGATCATTTTCTGTCCCTCCGGTCTTTACATGTCGTTCAGCCGGTGGTAATGAGGGCCGTGAATATGGCGTCCGTCATTGGCCAGTTCCAGGCAGGGCAGCCGCCGGGAGCCGGGATTTTTGTCCAGCCGGATGATGGTGATGCCGGTGAATTCCAGGTGGAACAGTCCGCAGGCATAGGGGAACGGCAGGTTCAGGATATGCCCCATGGCTGCGGCGGAAGAACCGCCATGGCTGAACAGTGCCACCGTCTTCTGCCGGTTGTCCGGCCTCACACACCGGTAAAAGGCGCCCTCCCGCTCATAGCCCAGGGAGCGCAGCCATTCGTCCGTCTTTTCCGCCACCATATCCGCGTTCGCGGTCACCTGGTTGTTTTTGAAATACGGATGTTCCCGCCAGCCGGGATTGGTCAGGTCCCATCCTTCCTCCGCCATCAGGTCCGCCAGGTCCCAGGGATGGCCGTTCGACGGAAGCGGGTTTCCGTCCGTGCTGCCCCAATGCAGTTCCCGCATATAATCCAGGGTCTGCACCGGCCGTTTCAGCAGTTCCGCCGTTGCCGCCGCGGTTTCAGCCGCCCGGCCAAGCGGAGAGGAAAAAATCTCTTCAATGCCTTCATTCCGGAGGCGTTCCGCGGCGTCCACCGCCTGTAGTCTTCCCATCTCCGTGAGGCAGTCATGGGCGTAATCCGGTTCACCGTGACGGACAAAGATAATTCTCATACAGTCCTGTGTTCCTCCAGCATCTGATTCTCTTCCTATACGATACAATGAAAACCCTGCCTTGTCGAGTGGAATCCATCCCGGACTTGCACCGCCCGCGAATGCTCTGCTACAATAATCCCAGGAAGGAGAGTGAGTCCTCATGCCCTTCGAAATCGTCAGAAATGATATCACCACCATGAAGGTGGACGCCATCGTCAACGCGGCCAACCGTTCCCTGCTGGGCGGCGGCGGTGTGGACGGTGCCATTCACCGTGCCGCGGGCCCGGAGCTGCTGGCGGAATGCCGCACCCTCGGCGGCTGTGAAACCGGCGAGGCGAAAATTACCAAAGGCTACCGGCTTCCTGCCCGGTATGTGATCCATACCGTCGGCCCCATCTGGCATGGCGGACACAACGGCGAAAAAGAACTGCTTTCCGCCTGCTACCGTCATTCCCTGGAGCTGGCCGTGGAGAACGGTTGCCAGAGCATCGCCTTTCCCATGATTTCCGCCGGTGCCTACGGCTATCCCGGAGACCAGGCCATGGCCGTGGCCGTGGAAACCATTACCGGCTTCCTGATGAACCATGACCTGATGGTCTATCTTGTCGTATTCGGACGCGACTCCTTCCTGAATAGCAAAAAGCTGTTCCGCGACGTGAAGGAATACATCGACGACGTCTATGCCGAAACCCGCATCCGGAGAAGAAGGGAAAATATCCGAGAAAACCTCTGGCATTCGGATGAAAAGGCCGCGCTGGACTATGACATGGAGATCTGCGAGTCCCTTATGGGGACCTCCTGCTCTGATGCGGCGGAACCGAAAGTCCAGGCGTCCGCCCCGGCTCCCGCTCCCGCTCTTGCTCCCGACTGGGATGAAATCCTGAAGCAGACGGATGAAGGTTTTTCCCAGGCCCTGATCCGGCTGATCGATGAACGCGGCATGACGGACGCCCAGTGCTACAAGAAAGCCAATGTGGACCGGAAACTGTTCAGCAAAATCCATTCCAACCCCGCCTACAAACCCAGCAAGCCCACCGTGCTCGCCTTTGCGGTAGCGCTGGAACTTACCCTGCCGGAAACAAAATCCCTGCTGAAGAAGGCCGGGTTTGCCCTGACCCGCAGCAGCAAGTTTGATCTTGTCCTGGAATACTGCATCAAACACCGGATCTACAATATCTACGACATCAACGAAGTGCTCTTCGAACTGGATATGCCGCTGCTCGGCTCCGGCATGGGCTGATTTGTCGCCTGCCGGGCGACCCTTTCCCCTCCGGTTTCCGTTATGATCATGATGCAGGGTTGAGAAAAGCCCTGACAGAATACGGACCGGAGGGATTTTATTATGAAAAAGAATCTGACAGAAATGGTCTTCATCCTTGACAAGAGCGGTTCCATGTCCGGGTTGGAGGCTGATACCATCGGAGGTTTCAACGGCATGATCGAAAAGCAGAAGAAGGAAGAAGGCGAAGCCCTGGTCTCCACCGTACTGTTTTCCGATGAAAGCCACGTCATCCACGACCGGGTGGACCTGCAGAAGATTGAGCCGATGACAGACCGGCAGTACTACGTCGGCGGCTGCACCGCCCTGATCGACGCCATCGGCGGGGCGATCCACCATATCGGCAACGTCCACAAATACGCCCGGGAGGAAGACCGGCCGGAGCACACGATCTTCGTCATTACCACGGACGGCATGGAAAACGCCAGCCGCCACTATACCAGCGACAAGGTCAAGAGCATGGTCAAGCGGCAGAAGGAAAAATACGGCTGGGAGTTCCTCTTCCTGGGAGCGAACATCGATGCCGTGGAGACGGCCGCCCGTTTCGGAATCAATGAGGACCGGGCCGTGAACTTCTGCAATGACGCCCAAGGCCAGGCGCTGAACTATTCCGAAGTGTCGGAAGCCGTTCGCATGGTCCGCAGCTGCGCACCGCTGGGCCGCGCCTGGAAACGAAAGATTGAGGAAGACTTCAAATCCAGGAAAGGCGATTAATCTTCCGGCCTGTGCACCTGCTGAAAAACAGCGTATAATGTACTGGCTGCACCCGGAACGGGGCTTCCGTTCCGGGATGTTTTGTGTCCTTTTCAGATTTTTTTGAAAGTAAAAGTCAAATTGCGGCGTTTTATTCCGTCATATATATGTGGGAGGTGAAGTCGGTGACAGGAATCCAGGGCCCGGATTCTGAAAAAAGGGAAAGACTGACTGTCTTGATCCGTCAATACGAAAAAGACATCCTGAGAATCTGCTATCTGTACCTGCGCGAGACGGAGCTTGCCAAGGACGCCGTACAGGATACCTTTCTGAAAGCATATACCCATCTGGACGATCTTCATGACCAGGCCAAAGCCAAAAGCTGGCTGGCCAGAATCGCGGTCAACATCTGCCGGGATCATCTTCGCAGCCCCTGGGTGACGCGCATGAACCGGTATGTTCAACCGGAAGACCTCCGGATTCCCGCGGCACAGCCGGACGAAACAAACACCGCACTGACACAGGCCGTCATGAACCTGCCCCGGAAACACCGGGAGGCAGTGACCCTCCGGTACGTTCAGGGATATGACATACAGGAAACAGCAGAGATTCTGGGAATCACACCTTCTGCCGTATCAAGAAGATGCAGGCGGGCCTGCATCAGACTCAGGAGTGAACTGGAAGGGAGCGACGATCACAATGGATGAACACAAAGCACAGGAACGCATTCATAAAACTGTCCGTGACAACCTGTCCTGGCTGGACCGGCTTCCTTCCCAGGAAACAGAAATCCTGGAACAAACGATGAAGGAGGCTGATCCTTTGATTACTGTTATAAACGGAAACACTGAAACCATGATCCCGCCGGCATATGTCCCGGCACGTCATCATATACGCACCTGGCTTCGGCCGGTACTGGCCATCGCTGCCGTACTGGTGCTGATCACTGGATTCTGGGCTGCCCAGCGCAACGGTTTTGTCGGCAGCGTCACCACGGACGTTGTCACGCAGCCGGCCGGCAGCGATGAAACCCCCGGGCTTCCCGCGGCCATCGTTACGGATGAAGCCACACGGCCGGAAACCCTTCCCCTGGACCGCATTGACCTGTATGTGGAACCCGATCTGCTGTGGAACAGCGAAACCGGCATCCTGACAGAAGGCGAAAACGTGGACAAAACAAACGTCCCCTTTAAAAACACGGTATACCGGGAAATGAAAGGCATCAAAGTGGACGGCGAACTGGTTTACCGGAGCGATGAAGGTGCCGTCCTGTTCAGGGACCAGGTCAGGCTGTGCCTGGACGGGGACTTCGAACTGGACATGCCGCAGAAAAGTTTCCTGATCGACGCAGCGGACGGATCCTTTGACTTCCCGCTGTTTGACGACAGATCCGCCGCATCCTATCCTTCCATCCTGCTGCGGAATGCCGGAAACGACAGCATGTTTACCCGGATCCAGGACGGATTGCAGCACCGCCTGATTGACAGGCACACGGACGTAAAGCTGCTGATGCAGGCCTGGCGGCCGGTCCATGTATACCTGAACGACGAATACTGGGGCATGTACAACATGCGGGAACCCGTCGACGCCCATACCATCTGCCGCTACGAACAGCTTCCGGACGAGATGGCGAAAGACGTCACCATTCTGAGTATCAGCGGCAGTCTCAGAATACAGGGAGACAATAAAGCATTTAAACAAATGCTCACAAAAATCAAAAAAAGTAATCCGGCTGAAAACCCGGAGGATCTGGAATACCTGGAGCAGGAAGTGGATATCGACAATTTCCTGGACTGGCTGACCGTGGAAATGTATTTCGGAAATTCTGATATTGGGAACGCGCAGATGTACAGGGTTCCGGATGGTAAGTGGAAATGCCTGATTACGGATCTCGACTACGGCCTGTATGATTCCGGTTACAATTCCGTACAGAGCTACCTGAAAGAAGCAGGAATGGGCCAAAAGAAAATCGACAACACCATTTTCCTGAAGATCCTTTCGGTGGATAAGTACAAAGACCTGTTCTTTACCAAGCTGGGGAACCTCTTCTGTTCGCTGACATCCAGCGTCATGGAAAGCGAAGTGGACGCCTGCGTCGCCTGGATCGAACCCGGCATGAAAGCGCATATCGACCGCTGGGCTCCCTTCTATGACAAGCACGTCATTTTTGACGCGCCGACCAATCCGGAAGCAGCCTGGAAATTCTGGGAGCAGCGTGTTGCCCGGTTGCGGAATGTCATACGCAAGCGGCCCACCCGGCTGTATAATTTCATCCAGGAGTACTTCGGGATGACCGACGAGGAAATGGCCGTATACTTCCCGACCGATATCCCGCGCAACGTAGATGACGTAGTAACACTCCCTCAGAACTGAAAACAGGGAACCGCCCGAAAAGGCGGTTCCCTTTGTTTCTGTTCGCAGTATTCTTACTTAATATCAATCCAGATCCCTATATCGTGCATGGACGAATCCGGAACGGATTTGTAGAACCGCTGGGCTTCGTCATTGCTGGCCGTCAGCGCGATCATCGTATCGATGCCTTCCGCCTTCAGCCGGCTGCGCATTTCGTTCATCAGCGCCTGGGCCACACCCTTATGCCGGGCACTCTTCAGTACGCAGATCCAGTCCAGGTAAGCCTTGACAGTTCCGTCAAAATAGGAGGGAATCCGCACCACGTCAATCCGGCCCACTACCTCTTCCCCGATGTAAGCCAGCAGGGAAACAGCGTTATTGAACCGGGGATCATCAAAACTGTCCGTCACGCTTTTGATATAAGCATCATCGATCTCCCAGCCCCACACGTCTTCCTCCGCCCGCAGCTGTTTTTCAAACGCCAGCACGTCCGGAATCCGTTCTTTGGTATACAGTTCAATCTTTATTTCTTCCGTTTTCACTTTCCACTACCATCCTGTTGATCAAAAGTTCATCCTCCCGGAGATGCACGCTGAAGGAATGGGTTTCATCGTGCATATCATAAATCCGGTTCCCGGTTTCAGCAATATGCCGCTGCTGCCAGATCAGCGCCAGGTCCCGGATCCTGAACAGCTGCTGGTTCTGCGGATCTCCGTACATCCGGGCCAGTTCCTGGACAGGGGGCATTTCCTGCAGATACCGGTCATCCATAGCTTCCAGCTCCGCCAGGATCTCCGCCGCGCTCATCCGGTTGTACTTTTCATAATTCTCCGGCGTCAGTACCAGGATCAGACTCCGCTTGACAAACTCTGCCGTTTCCCCGGAGGCAATCCACTCCGCTTCCGTCCTGTGCTTCATCCGGGAAAACGAATTCCGGATCTTTTCCGGCAGCTGTTCAAACTCCTGCTTCGTGATCCGCTGTTCCGATATGGTCCTGCCCCGCCCCTTGCTGTGCGGCAGGAAGCAGGCGCACCGGCGCAGCGGGTAGACGGACAGCATTTCATAGAGTTCCGGTATCTGGGACAGGTTCTCCCGGATCAGGGGAATGCTCACATTCACCTGAAGGCCGGCTTTTACCGCCTGATCCAGCATCCGGAGCAGAAACCGGAAGTCTCCCTTTCTCCCCGCAAAGCGGTCATGATACT
>Ga0310786_10001199_pt1 | contig 41684 bp, 54 predicted proteins | sample AusTroGonzalo_MG_FD_203881 | JGI IMG/M metagenome (GOLD analysis project Ga0310786, IMG submission 203881) | Bovine rumen microbial communities from tropical cattle in Woodstock, Queensland, Australia - Gonzalo_03 (v2) (version 2) | ecosystem: Host-associated > Mammals > Digestive system >...
GAATAAGTAATTTTATTTTGTTTTTTACACAAAGATGGCATTAAAACTATCAAAAGATTTCAATCTAAAAGAATGGATTTCAGCAATTTTATTGCTTCAACCAAAAGACTTTCCAATGCTTTCAAGAGCTGAAAGATGAACAGAAGTTGAGAGTGATACAGTTGCTTTTTACACAACAAAACAGTTAGCAAGAAAAGGTAATGTTGCTTCTGCTGTTGCAATAGACTGAACTTCTATATCAGTACCAAATGACTTCGCAAAAAGATTGACAGTTGGATACTTACTTATGGTAGGTGAAGAAGTTGTGAAAGTGACAGCAGTTTGAGAAGCTGGTGAAACAAATACAGCTTTAACTGTGGTAAGATGATATGGAAGCACAGTAGCTGCTGCAATCGCACAAGGTGCTGAAATCAAAATCTTATCAAAAGCTGAAAGTGAATACGAAATCACAGAAGACTTCAAAACACTTGAAAAAGTTAGAAGTGAAAACATTGTTCAGACTTTCACAAAGTCAGTATATGTTTCAAAAGATGCTGCTGCATTCCAAAAGAAAGACTATATTGATATGCTCAATGAAGAAAGAGCTGGTAAAGTGCAAGAACTTAGTGAAGAAATGAATACAACTCTTTACTACGGTAGAAAATTCTTATCAACAACAGATACACGTAGAAGTATGGGTGGTTGGAAACAAGCTATTATGACTGACGGTGGAAAAGTTGTTGATGCAAATGGAAATCTTTCAAAAGAAGATTTTGAATTGGCACTTTCAGATGTTGCTACCAAAGGTTGAAGACCAGAAGCAATATTCTTAAATCACGCTACATTTGCAAAATTGAGTATTGATTGGAAAGATTTTATTGTTCAACACCAAGAGAACATAAACGGTATGTCAGTTGGTTGAATAGTAAAAGAATTTGTGTCAGCTTCACTATGATATGGACTTCCATTCATTATTGATGATGATATTAACACAGGTGATTTGTTTGTTGGAAAATGAAGACCAATCATTCACGTTATGAAAGACAAAGAATTTGGTAATGACATTCTTTTCAGTGATTACAGAGAGCCTACTAACTCACAAGTAATTCAAGAAACAATCAAATCTGTTATCACAGCAGAATTCAGAAATGCTTATCAAGATATGTATATTTCAAATGTTTCTGCTGGAAAATCAGCAGTTGCTCCAACAAAAGTTATTGTTGAGAACACAACAGAAGCACCAGTTAATACAAAAGAAGTTGAATAGTAGAACTTCAATGTGGGAGAACTCCACATTCTCCCACACTTTTATTTGATAAACATTAGCAAAGATGTTTGAAATAACAGTAGATTGTAGAATTGATTGAAAGAACTTCAAGAAATGAGACATAGTATCAGAAAAAGATACTTGATGATACTTCACTTCTTGTATGAAACCAATCAATGCTGAACAACCACAAGCTAATCCAGAACCAGCAAATGAAGTTGAAGAAACACCAGTGGAGAACACTGATGAAGAAGCAACTGAAAATGCTGATGAAGAAAAAGCTGATGAAGTTGTTGAGAAAGCTGATGAAGTTGAAGAAAAGCCAACGAAATCAGCAAAGAAAAGAAAATAATTTTATTTCATTGTAAGACTTATAGATGACCTTAAAAGCACCAATCAAACCAGGACATATGGTTCCTAATTCAATGGAGATATACATCGCAAAAAGGTGGTCAGATAACCTTATGCAAGTTGGTTTTTACAAAGACCAATCACTCGCATTTGGTGGTGAAAACAGTGATGATGTGTATTCAAACTGAACATTGAAGAAAATCAGAGATTGAAACAAGATGACTGTAAGTTTTTCAGCTCACGAATTGACAAACGAAAAACTTGAAGTATTACAACTCTGATTGACAGAATACACAGCTTGAACAGTAGCAAGTGAAGTTCAAGTTGCCAACCCAGGTGAATGGAGTTTCACAAAAGATATTCTGTTAAAATACTCAAATCAAGACTGAACACCTTGCACAATCGCAAGTGTAAAAGCATTGATTGACTGAACAGAAACAACACTTGTAGCTGATACAGATTATACTGTTTCAGCAACTTCAACAGGTTCAACAGCAATTAAGTTGCTTCAAACGAATGCAACTTTGACTGAAACAGCACCAGCAAGTGTGAAGATAACAATCACTTACAGCTCAACAGCTGCTGACATTGTAAATGTTTCACACGGTGAAAATGTTGTTGCAGAGCCTTTTGTAATGGTTTTGGTAAATACATTCAAATACTGAAACAGCACGAAAAGTATCAAGACTTACTTGGAAAACTGTTATGCAAATAAAGCAGTTGAAGCACCAATCGCAGACAGTGACAACACTACTATGTGATTTCCAGTGGAAATTACTGGTAGCATTGCTAAACAAGAAAAGATTGGTTTCAAGATGTCAGAAGAGTAGTGTTCATAACAAAGCAAAGAAAATCTGTGGTTGTGTTGGAAAGCATAACCACAATAAAATAACAGAATGTATGAGGTGTTTCTTTGCTTTGCCTTGTATATTCTGTTTTTTTATTGTCAATAACCCACACAAGAATGATAGATTTGAGAGAATTTATTGAATGATATAAATCTGTTGAAGTAGATTTTTGAGCAAAACACCGAAAATTCAGAGAGCCAAAGCTGAAAGACTTGGACAATTCAGTAGAAAAGTTGCTTGAGATAAATTGTATTGAATGAGATTGGTGAGAGTTTGTGAAGTATTTGAATGAAGAAATGCCAATATCAAAGCAAAAAGACTTTCTGAACACACTTCTCAAAGAATTGGGTTTAATGTCAGCACCGACTGAGAAATAGGAACATATCACAAGGTGCTAACAATCTTTTCTATTTGTTCCTTGATGAGATATTACAACTTTACAAAAGTTGAGATTTTGGAAATGACACAAAGCTATATCTGAACACTTCTTGAAATGGTAAGCTGTATGAAATACCCAGCTTGATTGGAAAGATACAAAGAGCAAGAATTTCAAAGTGAAGATGAGCTTGAAGCACGATTGAATTTGAAGTTTTGAATGTAGAAAATAATTGCCCCATTACAAGAAATTCTGAATATAACAACACTGTTTATATTTTATACAAACTAAATGGCAGTAAGAACAGCATTATTAAATGGAAACAATATCAACCTTGATAGTGATTTCTCAAAATATGTGGAAAGTCTTACAAGTCAATGAGTAATTTCTTGATTTGATATGACCACAACTTCTGTTGGAGTTGGAAAAGCATTTGTTCAATGCACAAGAGCAAGTGGAGAAACAATTATGGTTTATGTTGAGAACACAGAAAGTATAGCAATAAGTGGAAATTGATACATAGTAATCAAAGTTCCACAAGCAATGATTGATGATTGAACAAACAACCCAGCAGACTGAATTGGTATAGCAACAGTTGAGCTGGTAGAAACACTCCCATCAGCAAACTATATGACATTATGACAAATCGTTGGTGGAGTTTTGGCTGATGTGAGATATTTTATTCCAAAAGCACAAGCATTTGAAACAAATATCAATAGTTTGCTTTCAAGAATGGACACAGCAGAAGAAAGTATTGAAGCACTTGAATTGGCTTGAATTCCAGACCATTTGGAACAATCAGCAATGGTTTGAGAAAAATACACATTAAGCGACATTCTTTATTTACAAAGAACACCAACACTCTCAAACTCATTGTTAGAAGCAAATGTTTGAGATGTAGCAGCAAATACACAATTACACATACAGAGAATTTGAAGCTGAGTTGAAACGAACCAATTAAAACTGTATCTTAAAAAATATTGAGACCCAACAACTGGTTTGACTGTTGAAGTAAGGAAATGAGTAAAAGTAAGCTACTCTTGAACAGAAGATTATTGGTATTGAAATCAAGTTATATGTAGCTGAACAATAAGTTATTCGCAATTCACAACAGACCTTCAAGAAATAACAGTAAATATGAGTTGAAATTTCTGATGAACCAGATGAGAATTGTTAGATATTGTTGTTTATCAGACTTGAAGTATTGTCAATTCCAGCAATTATTACATTTTAGGTTGTGATTATACACAGTGGTCAGAAGCATTCAGATATATTGCTGTTAATGGTTCAACAAGAACTCCAAAATATGTTATGCCATATTGTGTTTCTGATTGATTTTCAAATAGGTTATTTGTTAAGAAGTGAGCTGAATACACAGCAACTTGATATAAATCAATTTTGTTTTCTTGAACACAAAGTTGAAACAAAGGCTCAAACTCAAACAATAGGTCATACTTTTTGTTCTCTCAAAAGAAATGCACAAGCATACAGTTTCATTGTCAATTAACAGCAGTCTGACATTCAACATACCCTTGTGATTGATGAATATGAACTTCAAGCAGTACTGGTCAATATTTGAGTTGGTCATACCCTGGTAAAAGCTGAACTTCAAACCCAACTTCTTGGGACAAGACTATTACATATGATTGAAATGATGTTTATTGGTGGATGACAGGAGACCACTGATATACACAATATCAAACACTTGTATTCAATTATTATGTGAATGCTCCAAAGTTAATCAAATATGATAAAGATACTACACCAACAGAAATCAAATCAGAATGAGAAATGCTCTCAAATATATTTTTCTGATATGATAGTAATGATGATTTTCTTGTTGGTGAAGAAACAAATACTGTTACAACTTGAAGTATAACACCTTGAAATTTTGTTTGATATGTTAAAATCTGAAATTATAAGATACCATATTACAAATAATCAATTTATTTCATAAAAAACGACAAATGACAATCAAAGCCAACATATGAACAACACCAGAATGAGTAAAGTTTTGGGCAAACCCAAAGAGAATGGGTGAATACAACAACTGTAAAATGGAATACAGAGAAGTAACAGATGAAGAAATAAGAGATTTGAGAATACCAGTGAAGATTGTTGAAGTAGCAATTCCAATTGAAGCAGTTGAAAACAGTGAAAATATACAAAGAAAGATTGCTTCAATTGATTTAATTTACAGCTGATTGTATAAAAGAACATACGATTGATATTTACACATTGAGAACATTGATTTGAACGATGTTCCTTGATACCTTTCTCTTGAAGAATACCAAGCTCTAAAAGCAGTTTGAACAATATTTCCACAAGAAATCATTGATATATATGAAAACACCAATGAGAATGAAGAAAACAATGTTGAGAACGAAACTACTGATGAGAATGTAGATTGAGAATAAAAAATTCAAAAGTTGCCCCATAAAATACAAAACTGACTATTATGATTTTAGTCAGTTTTTATCATATTGACCACAAAAATATATGGAAAGTATAACAAAAGATACGAAAATCAGAACAAGTCTTGGGACTATCGTGAGCTTGGTTTCAATAATTCTTGCTTGTGCCAGCCTTTTCTATGCCTTACATTCAAGAATAGATAAGATTGAAGCAGTGAATACACAGCAAACAGAAGCAATAAGAAAGATAGAACAGTTGGACTTGGAAATCAGACTTACAAAGATTGAAACTGATGTGTCACGAATAAGAGTGAATATGGAAAAAAATTCAAAGTAGTTTATTTCTTGTTTATACCAATGATTATAAGAGAATGAAGTGATACAGTTGTTGTAGCAACCTTGTATTTATCAGAGTGATGAACAACAACTGATGTAAATCCAGCAGAATATGACAGCATTCTTTTGGAAATGAAGTGTGCTGATTGAACAATCTTGGAAAAGATTGGTGAGATTGAGGATGATAACACAGTGAGCTTTGTTTTATCAAGTGAAGACACAAGAGATAAGCAATGACAAGCAGAGATTGACATACGATGAATTCAAGACACAAAGAGAACAAGATTTAATCTTGAAAAAATCAAAGTAGAAGTAAGTGATAGCGTAAAAATTCCAGATTTATCAAACGAATAACACAATGCCTTGTAAGATATTTATTTCAAACATTGATGAGCAACACAAGTATTCAGCAAATCTTGATGAGTTGCTGAAATATATTGGAGTTATCAGAGAAAAGAAAGAGTATTGAACAAGCCTTGTTGATAAGTGGAAATATTTGGCTGATTTAATAGAAAAACACAATTATTCAGTAAAACTTTGCATTCAGAGACTTGATGAGAAAGACTTGTGGGTATTGGCTACTTGAAAATGGAACAACAAATGAGTGTGGATACCAACAGCAAAGTGGAAAACAATTTAATTGATTATTACAGAGAAAATGAGTGTTTATTTACCTATTAACAATGGAGACACTGGTGAGATTGTGGCAGAGAAAATTCTCAACTCACATAATCTGAATGCTGAAAACATAGAACAACTTGATACAAGAGTTGAGAACAGTGAAACAAACATAACCAATCTTTGAAACGAAATAAATGGTGTTAGTGATAAGGTTAATTGAATGTCAGATACAACAGACTGCACACAATCATACTACAACAACATTACACCAGACCCAAACAAATACTACTTAATTACAGAATAGTTTTTTATCATTTATACCACATAAAATGGCAAGAATAAAGAAAATCTACAAAAACTGAACAGAGTATCAGTTATGAGTTGATGCTTACAGCAAAACGGAAACAGACGGTTTGTTAAATTCCAAAGCTGACAGCACAGACATTAAAGACAGCAAGATTACTGTTAAAAGGAATGGGACAAAGGTGAAAGACTTCACATTAAACCAAGCAACTGATGAAGAAATTGACATCAATGTTCCAGAGTATGAAGTCAAACAAGAAGCACAGTGATGAACAGCAGAAAGTCTTGTGACAACGTGAGAAAAATACAATTACAGTCATAAACAAGACAAATTGATTGCTGGTAGCAACATTACTATTGGACAAGATTGAAAGACAATCAGTGCTACTGACACAACTTATGATGAAGTATCAAAATCAGACATTGACACTGGAACTTCTACAACAGCTGGTGTTGTAAGTGCAAAGACTATTGCTGATTATGTTTCTTCAAGAGTAGCAAGTGGTGTTAATTACAAAGGTCAAGTTGCAGATTATGCTTCACTTCCAGCCAATCCAGAAGTTTGAGATATGTATAATGTAGTTGCTGCTCATACCACAGCACCTAAATTTGATGCTTGAACGAATGTTGTTTGGAATTGAACTGCTTGGGACCCAATGGCTGAAATGGTTGATTTGAGCAACCTTGTTGATAAGACTTCTGCTCAAAGTATCAGTGGAAAAAAGACTTTCACTACTGAACCAGCAATTCCAAATAAGACTTCTGCACCTACTTCTGATTGAACGAAACCAGCAAGTGAAAAGCAAGTTTATGATGTGAAACAAATAGCAGACAGCAAGAGTACTGTTGATATAATTACACAAACTGAATACTGAAATTTACCAAATCCTTGAACTGATTGAATAATTCACGCAATTTATGAATAATAAACAAAGCAAATGCCAGCAATATGAAAGATTTACAAGAACTGAACAAAATATCTCTTGTGAAATATCTTCATAATCACAGAGAATGATGTCACTGTTGAGAAAGATAACAGTGCCAAATGAGTTGCTCCATACAATACTTCATATTACTACACAAACATAACAATAAACGAAAGTAGTGGTATATCACGAATTGAGTGAGCAACATATGTTTTTGTGATAAATACTTCTTTGGTTGTTGCTTCTGCCAATAGAAATGTGAGAATAAGAATTTGAACGAATTGAGATTGGAAACCAGTAATGAATGCTTCAAACACTATTATGGCTTGAAGCTCATACTTCACAAAAGCAAGGAATGATTTGTATGTTTATAAAACAACACACCAAAGTTGATGAGCATTACATTTGAACAATGATACCAGCTATTCAGCAATGTCAGTCGCAGAATGAAAGACTTGAACAGCTACTTCTGCAAGAACAGTAAGAGCAGATTATCTGAAACAGATAATTGAGTATTATATTCAGCAGAATTGAATACTGAAATCTGATACTTGAACACAAACTGTGACATCAACAAACACTTCTCAAACTACACCATTTTGAGTAAAGAGTAGCAAGAGTTGAAGTGTTTATATTGCTTTCAGTGATAGTAGTGGTTGGAAGTGAAGTTATTGAGTTGATTGAAGTGGAAACCCTGTGTATTACAATGGAACTTCTCATCAGCTTGCCTACACAACTGATATTCCAGATGTGAGTTGAAAACAAGATACTTTGGTGAGTTGAGAAAATATCAAAACTGTAAATGGTCAAAGTCTGTTATGAAGTGGTAATATTCAGCTTGATGAATGATGATTTGAGAGCATATCAAATATGGTATATAATTCTGATGATTTGCTCACAAGTTTCACTGGTGATTGAAAGAATTACACTTTGACATACGATGAAGATTGAGCAATTCACACAATAAACGATTGAACGAATACTTGGACTATCACATATAACCAAGATTGAAACTTATCTGGTATCACAAAAAGCTAATTTTTAACAAATAATTTTATAGCAATGGGAATGTTTGTCTTAAACACAACAAAGAATTGAAGTTGAAGTAGTGGAAATACTTGATGAATTTGAGCATTTCTCACTGGTGTTCCAAAATCCACAAGCACTTGGACAATGCCAAGTTCAAGCTGAACTTCAACAGTATCAATACAGAGCTGAACAACGATGATTGTTATCAACTGATATGTCAATTGATATGCTTGATATTCACATTTTGGACAGTGAGTTTTTATCATATTATCAAGAAACAACCCAGTATGATACATAGAATTGTATGGAACAGCAAGTAGCCATTCAAGAGTTGTGATAACAGCAGACTTCACGAACAATTCAATATCAATAGCCACAACGATAACTTGAAGTTCAGAACAGAATTGAAGTTTGAGCATTCAGCAATACTAATTTACATTTTATTGTCAAGAAATGTTTGTTCATAATTTGAGTTGAAAGGAACAGTTGGAAGTGTTTGAGAATATGATGTCAGCAATGTGATATAAAAGAGTAAGGGAACAGAATTTGTGAAATTGAACAGTGTCTGTCTGATATGAAAGAATAAAGAAAAAAGCAAAGAAAAGAAACAAACGAAAAGGACAAACTCAACACCAAGATAAATACGATGAGATTGAAGAAAAGTATGATAGATTGGAAAATTCCAAAAGCAAAGCAATAGAAAAATATGGTTGGTAGTTTTATTCTGTAATAAACACAAAAATGAAAACATTTTGGGAGAAATTAAGCATAACCAAGCTGGTTTTATTGTTGTTGGTTGTGAGTTTGATTGGTATAGAAGTGTATAGAGTGATACAAGGTTGAGATATATCTGATTTATTCACAAATGTTGTTGTAATGGTGGTTTCATTCTACTTTGGTCAGAAAGGAATTACCTACAAGAAAACAGACAGTTTAGTTGATTGAGAAGATGAATGAGAACAGACTTTTGAACATTAAGCCCATACAACACAGAAAGATACAAACAAATAATGAAAAAAGAAACAAAAAACCCATTCCAAACAAGATTTATCAAAGATACACAAACTTGACTGATAGAAGTGTTTGAAAGTGGTTGTAAAGTTTGAGAGATGACACAGCAAGACTTTAATTCATTGTGATACAAATGAAAAAAATATTGTTCTTCATCGCAATAATACTGTTAATATGTTTGTTTTTACACTCTTTGAAAGTATGGAGTATATAATTCAGTTGTTAAAAAAAGCAAAGATGAAAAAACGAATTTTATATTACAGAAAGAAACACATATGAAAGACAAAGAGTGAGTAAGATACTCACTTCACCACATATTGCCAAGAAGCAGAAGTTGAAGCAGTGAAAGTGTAAATCTGGAATATTTGAGAGAAACACAGCATAGAGCATTGCATACATTATTCCAGAATAAGCTGATAGCAGAGCAACTACTAACAACTGTGGAACTTTCTGAAAAGGCATTGAGAGATGATGTGAGAGAATGGCTGATTGAAACACTCACAAAAACATTAAAGCCAAATGACCCATATGAACGATACAAAACTGATGCTATAAAATAGTGAGCTGGAAAGTTGTCCAGCTGAAAAAATCTTTAACAAAATAACAACTTTTGCGAATGGTACGAATAGGGAAAACTCAACAAAAAAAGATTGATGAGCTAAAAGAAAGGATTGAGAAAATCAAAAAACTAATCCACGAAGCAGAAAATGGTAGTGGAGAAATAACCCAAGAATGATTGGGTAAATTGTATCAAAAGAAACAAGAACTTGTGTTTATACTTAACATATTACAGCAATGAAAAATATAGAACGAAATCTCACAGAAAAACAGAAACTTCTGTTGGACATTTATAAAAAATACTATATTGACTGACACGACCACAGATTTTGGAAGAACACCAATGATAAGCACTCTCAATTCAAACAGAATGCTTCAAACTGTTGGTTGTATGCTTATTTTAACAATCTGTATTTTTCTCTTGGGTATAAGATAACAGACAAAGAGCTTTCAACAATAAAAGACCTTATGGAAAAAATCTGAATAAATACAGAGAAATGATGACAGTCAGAAATTGCTGGTGTGGTTCTGGCACGATATATGAGCTATATCAAAAAGAAAGTTTGCTGAATTGCTGGTATAAACTTGTTTAACAGAGATATGTATGAACACTTGAAAGATATTGAACAACCTTTTGTGGCTTCAAGAATAAGCAACAGAGAATTATACAACGATGTTGATGATGATTGAATAATCAACCAATATCACTGAAATAATCTGGAAGATTGAAGACACGCTATCAATATTTATTGGAATAAAGACAAGTGATTGTTCCAAGAGCTTTGAAGTTGGTGAGATAACAGTAAGTATAACACATTTTACTATACTGAAAATGCTTTCTTTGATATGGTAAGGTGTGGTGCTATCAGAAGAAGTGTGAGTTTCATTTATCCATTTGACTGAAAAAACTATGGCAAATAGACAATATAAACAATTCAAAGAGAAACGAATTGGGAAAAGAACCAATTACGACAACACTTATTGATATCAGTGTGTAGATTTGGTGAAATTGTATCTTGATGAGTGTTTATGACTTGGAAAAATTGGTAGTTTGTGAAATGCAAAGAATGTTCCAAATTCAGCCTTTTTCAAAGATTGGCAGAAACTAACAACGAAAAATCTGATACAATGAGATATAATAGTAAGAACACAATGAGAATACTGACATATCGCAATAGTAGATTGAGTTGTGGGTTGATATGTGGTTGTCCTTGAACAAAATGGATCTGGTAAGAATAGTTGAGATTGACTTGGAGAAAATGCAATCAGAACACATAAATACAAAACAAGTTGGTATAATGTTGTGTTGAGAAATGGAATAATTCAAAAAAACTTTGAAGATGAAATCAACTATGCTGAAAACAAGGTTGAGATTGTGAAAAATCTGATAACCAAGCTACAAGATGAAATCAAAATAACCAATGATTACATAAAGACTTTGAAATCGTAGAAAACTACGATTTTTTTTATTGTGTTGCAATTACAAAATATGGGTGAAAAAGGGTTCAATTTCACTTTTTTTACGGAAAAAAGGTTGATTTTTGACCAAAATGGATTATAATAAATGCGTGATTGAAATTGATACAATCGCAACACATTTATTTCTTTACCCATTATAGACAAATGGAAAACTTACACTATTGGTTGTTAGACACACTGAATGACTGAATAATCAGCATTGCAGAGTTGTTAGAAGCAAACGACACTCAAATTGAAAGAATTGAAGTGTTGAGAAAGCTGGCAGACTTGTGAGAAAAACAATTTATCAGAATTAGGTATGACTGATATGTTGAGATTACACCACAATGAAGACAAGAGCTTGAAGAAAATTATTTAAATAGATAACAAATTATAGACAATGAAAACAATCAAAATCACAAAAGAATTTCTCACACCAAAGACAAGAAGTGAGATGATAACAAGGTTGAAGTTTTTAGAACAATGGTATAAACAAGAGCATTCAGAACTTCTCAACACAAAAGACACAATCTGAAAGCTGAATTCATTTTCAGCTTGGAAAGTTATTGAAAGTTGTCTGAAAGAATGTGATAAATTGACTGATGACAACTTAATGGCTTTGATAAATGAGTATGACTTTGTGTTGAAAGATATGGAGTAGTTTTTATTTCCACATTATAGACAAATGAAAAAAGAAAGATTTGAAATTAAGAAAAAGTCTTGACTGTTCAGACTGTATGAAATGGGTTGAAAAGAAGTGGTTGGTTTCAGATTTACAGCAAATTGACTGAAATGATACAAAGAATTTGAGCCAAAATTCATTGCTGTTTTCAGATATCAGAATGTTGTGAAACTTGACCACATATTAAAAGATTTGAGAAAGAATTGACACAATCAGCTTGCTGATGATATTGAAAAACTCAAAGAACACCCAAAATGATTGAAACTTATGGGACTTCTGATGAATGACCCAGACAATTATGAGTTGATAGCACGGTCATTCAGATACCATTAAACAATTGCCCCAAAAAGAACAAAACTGATTACATTATAGTAGTCAGTTTTTTACAATATAAACAATAAATATGGCAGGTGAAGATTTCAAAATCAGCATACCAGTGGAAGCAGACACATCAGACTTGGAACAGTTGCCAAATAAAGCTGGTCAGATTGGACAAGAAGCAAGTCAGAGCTTGAATGAACAGTTGGTAGCACAATTGGAGTTGGACGTGACACAATACAAACAAAATCTTGATTTAGCAACCCAAGAATACCTACAATTTTCAAATGAATTAAAGAGTTTGACATCATCAAATGCCCAAGCCTTGTGAATGGAAAGTGCTGAATATGAAAGACAAGTGAATTTAACAGAAGAGTTGAAAGAAACAGCATTGAGTTCAATGAAAGAACAACAAGGGAAAATAACTCAAACAGAGTGACAGATAAAGAAAATCAACAAAGATATTGAAGAAACAAAGAAATGAGTAAAGGGTGTGGGTGAAGAAACAGATAAAGCAACAGAAAAGACTTGATGATTGGAGAAAGCGTGGTCAAAGATAAAAGCATTGTGAATTCTCACAGTTTTTGCTACAATTTGAAAGAAAATCATTGATTTATGAAGTGATGCACAACAAGCTCAAAATAGTTTCACAACGATGTTGGGTGATGCAGAACAAGCACAAATAATGTTGTCTCAATTATCAGACTTCGCAAAGAACACACCATTTGAATTACAGTGAATAAGAGAAAGTGCTCAACAGTTATTGGCTATGTGAGTTGATACCACAGAAGTAATACCAACATTAAAATCTCTTTGAGATGTGGCAGCTGGACTTTGAGTTGATATGGACAGACTTGCTATGAACTATGGTCAAGTTCAGACACAGACAAAGCTGACTTGAACAGAGCTTAAAGACTTTCAGAAAATGTGAGTTCCACTTTTGTCTGAACTTGCCAAGAATTTGAACAAATCAGAAGCAGAAATTCAAAATATGGTTTCAGCTGGAAAGATTGGTGCAAACGATGTAAAACAAGCATTCCAGACAATGACAAGTGAGTGATGAAAGTTCGCAAATATGATGGAAACACAGAGCAAAACACTTGCTTGACAGATGAGCAACTTCAAAGACACATTGGGACAGATATGAGAACAGATTGGTTTGTCTGTGATACCATTCTTACAAGATATGATGTGAGAACTTACACAAGCCACAGATGATTTTGATGAAATGGGTTGAAGTTGAGTATCAGCTTCACAGATGATTGCTTATGCTTTGGCAGCTATCTTGACTTGAATAAGTGCTTTGATTAAAGCAATTCAGACAGTTGGAAAGGTTGCTGGAAACTTCATTGGTAATGTTGTGATAGGTGTTCAAGCTATGGCAAAAGATATTTCAAGTATATTTTCTCAACTTATTCATAACACAAAAGACGTGTTTGCAGCTTTTGGAAACAACATTATGGTTGGAGTAAAAAAGTGAGTGAATTGAGCAATTAGTGCTTTGAACACAATGGTTGATTGGGCAAATAAAATACCGTGAGTAAATATTGGTCATATTGATAAAATGGACACTGGTGAATATCAAACCGTGTTCAAAGACCTGTTCAAAGAAACAAAATTGGCAAATGAAGCAATGACACAAAACAACCAAGATACTATTGAAGACATAATAGGTGATTGGTCTGATTGGTGAAGTTCAATAAAGCAGAATTTTGCTGATATAAAAAACAACTTCAAAAACACACAATGAACACTAAAATCTATCAATGCTAAAACGAATGCTGATATGGTCAGTGATAACAAGAAATCTGCTTGAAGCAAAAAGAAAACAGCAGAAGAGTTGGCAAAAGAACAGATTGAAATTCAAAAGAAACAACTTGAACAGCAAAGAGATGAAGATATAAAATTTGCTCAAGAAACAATTAAAGACAAAGACCAGTTGGCAAGTAGAATTTTGAAGATAAATGAAGACTACGAAAAAAAGATAATTGAGCTTGATTGAAAAACCACAGAGCAAATCATAAAAAATGCTGAAAAGACAAAAGATGAATTGAAAAAAACCACAAATGAAGCAGCTGATAAGGTGGTTGAATATTGAGAGAAAATCAAAAAGGTTGGTGAGAAGTGGGAAGAAATGGCAAAATCAGCCAAAGAAAGTATCCAGAGTGTGAATAGAGAATTGAAAAGTTTGGACAGTGATTTGATTTGAGATTTAGCTGGTAGGTATGCAGAAGTAAAGAAAGAACTTGAAGATATGGACTTTGATACCAGTAATTTCAAACGAATATATGAGAGATACAGCAAGAGTGAAGTTGAGAGCTGGACAAAAGATATGTTTGGTGATGAAAGTAAAGATGAGATACTGAAATACTTTGATTTAATGGAAGAGCTTAAAACACTCAATGATAAACTCACAGATGAACAGAAAAAACAAGCAGTTGAGAAAAGCAAGGAAACAGAAACAATGAAGATTATCAACAAATATGAAGAAGAAAGAAATTCATTGATTGAGAAAAGGGCAATGCTAACAGCAGAAGCAGAGAGTGAAGCTGGTAAAAACCCATATCGTATCAACAAAGATGAGAATTGAGATTTCAAGAGTGTGGAATACTACAACAAAGATTTGGAAGCACGGCAAGAAATACAAGACACGAAAAATCAAGAGTATGCAATATCACAAGCTAACAAGTATGAAGAAATGAGAAATGAATTGGCTGAATATAAACAGAATTTGACAGACCAACTTGATACTTTGATTGATTTCAACACAGATTGTAAAACTATGTATGACCAAGATACACAGAACTACAAGAAAGAGCTTGATAAAAAGCTGAAAGCAACAGCAGATTATGTGGCAAGCGTAAAATCAATGTTGGCAGAAATACCAAGTTCATACAGAGCTTATTGATGAAGTATAACAAAATGAGTTGCTTATACTGTTGGTGAGAACTGACCAGAACAAGTGGTAGCAAGACAATCCAGCTATGTCCAGCCAAGAAATGCTGTTCAGAATTACTCAACCCAAACAACGAATAACAGCAACTTGAATATTGGTGGTATAGATGTGTGAAGCTTTGCTACTATTGAAGATATGATTGATTGACTTAGGGAATACTTGACTTACAAACATTAAAATGCCCCAAATAAAGAAAATCTGATTATAACAACATAGTCAGATTTTTTTAATAGAAATATGTGGTCGCAATGTATAATAGAATAATGGTAAATAGTGTAAAATACAATTGATTGGACTTTTACAATGTTCCAGATTTGAAGATTGCTTGATGATACTTATGCTTGAAAGAATTTTGATTTGTTGAAGCACCTACACAGAGTTCAACAGAGAAATATTCAATGAGACATTGAGAATATGTGAACCCAACAATGTTAAAAAACAGACATATCACACTTTTGTTTGATATTCTTGCTGATAATGAAGAAGATAGGTGGAATTGGTTGAAGAAAGTCCAAAGAGCTTTTGCACCAGAGCAAAACCCAACACCATTTAACAAGTATCTTTGGAAAACTTTGACATTTCTTGATAGGAATTTGGTGGGTTGGACAGCACAATGTCAGACTTCAAAATGAGTTCAGCTGTCAGACTTTGGGAATGAGAAACGATGAACAATAAGTGTTGAGTTGATAACAGATAATCCATATTTTCATTCAGTGAATGAAGTATCACAATCAATATACAATTCAAGGTGATGAGTAAAACTACCAACGAAATTGTGATTTTATTGGCAGTATTATGACAGTGGAAGTTTGCTTGATTATCAGTGAATTTACCAAGCACCTTGTTCAATGGAAATGGAATTCACGTGAAACACCTTTCCAAACAACAATATTCAGATTATTCACAGATACAACAATACAGAACAAGAAATTATGTATTTGGACAATGTGAACAGCATTTGAATACAAGTTGGTGATAAAATCACAATAGATTGTGATAATAGAAGAGTGCTTTATTTCAATTCCACAAACGAAACAACGACTGATATTACAAGTCTTGTTAGATTGTGAAGTGATTGGTTTTTATTGAGATTTGGTGAAAACTACTTCACAACGAACACTGGAACAAGCACACAAGAGATGAAAACAAGAATTAGCTTTTATGATTTATTATAAGAAAAATGGCAATAAATGTTCAAACTATTGTAAGTCCCAGTGAAGTCAGAGATATGAGTGCAAACAGCTCATTGATTTCACTTTCAGACAACGAAATCACAGCTATTGTCAAGAAAGTTTGCTGAAAGATTTGGTCAAAAATTGAAGTTGAGCAATTTTATGATGAAAAGACAAAGACTTACACATACCCAGATGATTTGAAAATCGCAACCATTGATTTGATTGATAATTATTACTCTTTACAAGAAAGTAGTGATAGCACTGTGAAGAAAACAACAAGACACAGAGAAAGAATTGATGATTATGAGATTGAAGAAGAGTTCCAAAGCTCAACAGCATATTCATTCTTTTGAATACCAGTAAATGCTGATACACTCAACATTATCTTGAAATATGGTAGCAACGAAAGTTGGTGAATTTGGAATGTTGATTTACATTAGAAACAATAACCACAATGGCAATACAAGATTACTTTTGTAATGAAATTACAGTCAAGAAAAGGGCAGAAATAACTGTGTATGAAGACTGAATTTCAAAGAAAATTTATGATGAAACCACAAAGATTGTTCCTTGTAGAATAACTTTTCTTTCATACAGAGATTTGCTATTGCTGTCAAAGACAGATGATGTGAGCATTTCATACAGAAAATTATACACTTGACCAGATGTTTCAATTGATGTGAAAGATATTATTGTTTGGGACAACAAAGAATGGAAAGTTTATTCAGAATATAATGCACAGAACAAAACGAATGTTCACCACAATAAATATTTTATCAAACTTGTAGAATAACCAATGAAATACACAGTAGTTCAATGAGCAGATAAATTCATTCAGAAAGTCAAAATGACATCAGAGAAAGCATTGTGATACTGTGGAGAATATTTGGCTTGAAAGCTCACAGACCAATTGGAGATTGATAGTTATGACACAGGACAGTTGGCTGGTTCAATAACTTATGAGCAAGTGAGTGAAAATCGTGTGGAAGTCTGAACAAATTTAATGTATTGAGTTGTGAGAGAATATGGTAGAAAGCCTTGAAAATTTCCACCACCACAAGCATTGGTGGGTTGGACAGCAAGAAAAGGAATGATAAGCTGATGAGTATCAGATAAATACGAAAATCTTTCAAGTAAAGACAGATGAACAATATTTGTCATTTCAAGAGCCATTGCTATCAGATGAATTGAATGAAAGCACACGTTCAGAAATGTTTATAACAGAGAAAAGCAAAATGTTGTTAATTTATATAGAGATTTAATCAAATGACTATAAACCCAAACCGACCAAAAGCCTTACAGAGCTATTTGTTAAATAACACAAGTGTATCAAGAATTTGATTTTTGAAAGTTGAAGAATGAGCTTGACCTTGTATAGTTTTCAACGAATGAGATTGGTCACCACAAGATTGAGCAAACCTTGGTTATGACAAGTGAATTGACATATTTCCAGTGTTAATAGATGTAGTTGTTGATTATGAAGATTTCAAGACTTGATACACCACAAGAGATACGATAAGAAAGCTGATTTGAAAGTTTAATTGAAGTCTTACACAAGATTGGGAATGAACAATTGCTTTCAAGAATTTCTTATCACCAGAATACAACAAAGAAACCAACAAAATAATCTTTGGCTGAATTTATTTATTCAAGCAAAACTATGATTACAATACTGATTAAAGACTGACAGTGAAATGATGTGATTGCAATTAACAAATTCACAAGCCTTTCCATAAACGATGAAGTGAACAAAGGTTGAACAATGAAACTGTCTTTCTCAACAGATGAACGAATGAGAACACACCAAATATACAAGTGATACAGAATTACTGTGTTTTTTGCTGAAAGTCTTTGAAAATATACAACATTATTTGATTGATTTATCAGTAGTGTGTTGGTAAAGAGCTTGAAAGTTGAGATTGAAGCAGAGAATTGGCTGACTTACTTACAGAATAGAATGTTGAGATTGAAGACTTCATTTGTAAATGCTGAAATAAAATATGTGGTGAGTGAAGTTTTTACAGCTTTGAACAACATAAAAGCATTGCCAATAACTTTGTGATTGAATGATTGCACAACTCATATCACAAAAGATTTTGATATTTGAACAAGTTTTTTTGATGTCTTGAAGTTTTGTTGGGAAAGCAACAACAATTTGATTGTAAGAGTAAATCAAGCAACGAAACAGCTGGAAGTTTCAGAGAATACTTGAACTATTTTAGATTGAGTTTGGGAATACGACATAAAATTCACACTTTGAGCAAATATTGTTGATTGGGAATGGAAAGATACCATTGATGACTTTTATTCTGTGATTTTAACAGAGAATTGAATTGTTCAGAACACAGCTTTCAATAATCAATTCAACCTATTATTTGAGAAATATGTGAAAGAATGAGCAGAAAATACACCAGACTGAAAAGCAATTCCAAGCATATCAGTGAGTAGAGATACAGATTGGTGGAACTTCTATGTTGGTGACAGAAAACAAATCAGATTGATTACAGAATATGAGTGGTTGCCTATGAGTTATTTGTGATTGATACAGAACAGAAAGATTGATATAAACCAGAATGGTGTGAAAGCTACAATAAAAGTGAGTGAAAAATACAAGAGTGATAAGAACATTCTTGATGTTGTTCTCACAAATTTGAGAAAGTAAAAGAAAAGAGTGGTTGTTGAGACCACCCATTTCCCATTATAGACAGCTGTTATAATTACAGCACTTTTTTTATATACAAACGAACAAATAAATCAACAGAAAAACCAACAAATTGCTTGTTGGCTTTATCCGTTGCGAATTGGACAGTTCAATATTAAAGAAATTGTTGTTCATATCAAGTCAAACTTTGAAAGATTGACTTTTTCAAAAAAATATATATGATATTGAAAGCAACAGAAAGAAATGGCTGTTTCAGACTTGCTTTTAGTTTTTTTTTGTTGTAAAAAATGATACTCACGAAAAATCTTGTTTATGAAGCAATGACATATTTTTGAAATATCTCACTGAATGAAGAAACAAAACGTGATTATTTCAAAGAGTTATTGCTGTTCATTACATATTGTAAAAAAAATTCTGTGGATACAGTTGAGTGAATTGACCTATTTACCATTTCAAATTACAAGTCTTTCTTAAAATCAAAATCTGTTCCAAAAACAAGCAGATATTATGGAAAGAACAAGTGTTTGAGTGATAGCACAGTAAATCACAAGATAATACCAGTAAAAAAGTTGCTTGAATACTGTAATCTTTGTTATAATGTTGGAATGAACTTCAATTTGGTGAAATTCTGAAAAACACACAGTGAACATATGGACTTTTTTGAGATTGATGAGCTGAAAAAAATCTTGAAAAACATAAGAGAAACAGAGAAATACGAAATAAATTATTACAGAAGTCTTTTGTTTTTCTACTGTGCTTTTTGTAGTTGAGCCAGATTATCTGAATTATTACAAGTAAAAAACGATGATATTGAGAATTGAGAGTGTGTAATTATGTGAAAGTGACACAAATCAAGAAGAATTTACTTTACAAAAAAATGTAAAGGTGTTCTGAAAGAATACTTGAAAACACAGAAAAAACCAATACCACGAATATGAAAAGTTGGGAAAAGACACAACAAGGACAACTATGCTTTCATTTCTCACGAATGGAAAACTTTTGGAAACAGAATTTCCAAAGGCACGATGTGTTATAATTTGTCAAAATACAATTACTGATTGTGAAAAAAGAGCTTTTCAGCACATACTTTGAGACATACAAGTGCAACTTATATGTTAGATAATGGTGCGAATTTGCGTGAAGTTCAAGAATTTTTGGGACATTCAGACATTTCAACGACAGAGATATATACACACATAAGGGACAAGCAATTGAAAGACAAATGCTGTAAAATCTTTGGTCAAGCCTTGTAAAACTCTTTTTTTCTTTTGTTGGTTTTTCTTTTTTTCCAAGAAAAAAGTGTAAAAAACAATAAATAACAGTTTGTAATTGGAAAGTTATACAATATGAACTGATTATTTGGAAAAAAAGTTGATTTGGCTTTTGAACTGTGATTTTGAAATTCAAAGAAATCTGTGTTACATTCCTGAAAAACTTTTCAAATTCAACTGATAAATCAGAATAAAAGTTGATTTTATATGGTATGAAGAGTTTTTCAGCAAGACAACTGACAAAACTACTGATAAAAATTACTTATTTATATATAATATATATATAATATATTTGTTTATTACAGATAAAAGAAAAAAGAAAATAAAAAAAAGAAAAAAGAAAAAATTTGGACAGAGTTTGTTGTGGAACGAACAAACAATATTTTATTTTGAAAAAAATCAGCAAGAGTTTTATGTGATGATAACATATAATTCTCATTTTCCATAAAAAAAGTTTTTTCAAAATCAAAAAAAGAAAAATTTTGGTGAGAAAAATTCAAAGTTTGGCTTGTTATGAACTCACGAAAAAAAATCACACAAAAAATTTGATTTTTTAGAAAAAAAAATTATACTTAATGTGTTGTTAAAAATCAGTGTGTGTCTGATTGGAAACAATGTCACTTTGATTGAAAAAGTGTTGTTGCGAATTGATAAATCAATGGGTGTCTAACCAAAAAGGTCGTGGGTTCAAACCCCACCACTCCCAGAGAAAAGCAAATTCATAACAGACATAATTGAAGTCAAAGTGATTAGAACACTTTGGCTTTTTTTGTTTATCTTTCTGTTGCTGATAGATGAAACAGCTGACAGCCAAGTGGTTTTATATCTTGTATGTGTATAGACAATGTGCGAAATTGGAGAACAACATTGGAAAGTCGCAAAAGAACTACCCAAAGACTTACAATGAGAATATTTAATGTGAGTAAAACAGTGGTTGTGTGATAACACTGTTCCAGAAACAACTGATATTACATTGAAATTGTTGTTTCTCCAACTTTCCACATTTGGATCTGTGGAAGACTGAGAAAAGAAATCCACAACGAAAACATTGAAAGTTAGAAAGATGAATGATGAAAAACACAAAGAGATTGTAGAAGTGATTGATGAAATTATGAAGCAATGTGAAGAAATGGGAATACCATACGACAATTCTGAACATTGGGTGTATGCAAAACACATAGCAACTGCCAAAGCATATTGAGAGTTTTGTGCCAAAATCAAGATGTCAAGAATTGAATTTGCCAAAAACATTATGCTTGCCAGTGAAATGATAAAGTATTGGAAAGGAATATGTGCTTGACCCAAGTCTATCTACTTGAATTATGTGGAAATCTACACTCAAACAAGAAACAAGAGTGTTCAACAAAAGCAACAAAATAAAATCTGATATTTACCTACTATTTAAGCAAAGATGACAGAAACAGCAATGAAAATCTACAAGGAAATGTGCTATATTGAAACATTTGATTGAGAAATCTACCCAGTAGATACCACAATTCAACAGATAAACGAAATGTTGAATACGATGACATTCATAAATATTTGAGAAGTTGTGATTAAAACAAGCAATATCAAGAAAGCATACAAAAAGAATGTTGATGAAATTGAAAATATCATATTGAACATTACTGACACAGCTTTGAGAGAAAAGTTGAAAAAGGAAATCAAATTGAGAGATGAAAAGTGATTTACTACCACACCAAATGTTGTGAAATCAATCTTAAACAGATTGACTTCCATATAATTTTATTTCTTTACCCATTATGGACAAATGGACAAACAAAAAAGGTTTGTAGCTTACCTGAAAGCTATGTGATTGAAGAACTTTTCAGAGTTCATTTACTTGCTGACACCACAACAAAAGATTGAAGTCAGAAAAGACTTTGAGCGTGAAGAACAGCAAAGACAAGCATTCAAGAATGAAAAAGAAAGAATGCTGAACGAAATTGTGGAAAGTATTGATTTATCTCATTAACAAAAAACAAAAATGAAACAATTACTTGTTATTTACAAAGGTCTTGTGTGTATGATTTATAAAGACAACGATAAGTATTATCATACCAACTCAAAGTGAGAAAAGACTGAAATTAAAAGAGATGATTTTATATTTATAGCATAATATACTGATGACAACAATATATTCAAAATTGGCAACAGCCAAACAACAAATTTCACAGACTAAAATGGAAAAGTTGTGAAAGTGATATTGATATAACTACTTCACACCAGAACAAGTGGCAATACTTGTTCAAAAGGCTTGTGATGACAATGGTTTAGTGACATTATTCTCACTCAAAAGAAATGAGTATTGAGAATATGGAATATTGAAAGTTGTTGATAAAGAAAGTGGTGAGAGCATAGAAATTGAATGAGCAACTTGTATTCCAGAAATTAAATGAACCAATATGGCACAACAAATTGGTGGTTGCTTGACTTATACCGAAAGATATTTGAAGCAAAGTCTGTTCTGAATTGTGGACAACAATTTAGATTTGGACTGTCAGCAATCAAAGGTGAATGAGAAACAAGAGAAAAAAGAAAGCAAAGCTGAACAGAGTGAAGAAAAGCCACGATTTAACAAGGAACAGCTTGAAGCACTCAAAAACGATGTTGAATTTGTGAATAAGTATGACCATTCAGACAAACTTATTACACAAATACTGACAAAATACAGAATTTCAAACGAAATGAAGTGAAAAATCGCAGATGTTTGGGCAGAATTGTATAAAAATTCATAAAAATATGTGAAAGTTGGTGGGTTGGTGGGACTTTTTATTTGTATTATCATTATAGACAATGAAAACTTATGATTTTAACACACTTCTTGAAAAACACGAAACATTAAAACAGAAGTGATTGGAACTTTTAACACTTGAAGATTTGTATGAATGGCTTGACTTGAAAGAAAAGCTGTTAGCAATGCAGATTGAGATGAGAAGTGAATATTTAGAAACAAAACTTGTGAATGATAGGGACAAGTGATTGAAAATGATTGAGTTGAAAACAGAAGTTGATGAGCTTTGAAAGAAAATTCACACAGACAAAACAGCTGATGCTGTAATAAATCAAGAATTTTTCCAGAAAGACTTGGACTTAATTGTGTTATCAAACACAGCAAACTTATTGAAGTCAAAGTCTGATAGTGTTGTGGAATATATCAACCTTGTGAAAAAGAAGTTGGACTTGGACAAAGATTTTGGGTGAATTTCAGCTATGTAATTTATTTCATAATCTAAAACACAAATGAAACACATTTCTGACAGTGAAAAAATGTTGATTGCTAAATGCAATAGGCTTGAAAAAATCTGTTCTGAACAAGAGAAAAAGATTGAGAGCTTAACACAACAGCTGGAATGAAGCAAAGTTGTGATTGAGAACTACAAGGAAACCAACAGAACACTGTGCCAACAAATCAATTATCTTGTATCTTTACATTCTAAACAAAACAAATGAAACAACTAATAAAACAAGAATTTATCTACATTCTAATCGCATTTATTGTGATTTGAGTATGAGTATTGCTTATAACAAACAATACGAAAGCTGATGAAGACAGCAGAAAAATATCAACACTCCATTATGAATTGAACGAAGTGATGAAGCAGAAAGAAAGTTGCTATAATTCACTATCGTATAAAGAAAGTGTGGAAAATTTTATGGGAAAAGCTGTGTTATGTTCAGAGTATGATGAGCAAATTAAGAACTTGGAAGCAGAGATTGAACAGTTGTCAGACTTTTATTTTGAAAAGATGACAGATTGAGAATGACAACAAGTCTTGGAAAGTGATTTGGTTGAAACACAGCAAGAACGAACACCGTGAGCTGTGAGTTGAGACCACCAGATAATGCCAGAAGTTGCTTGAACTGATAGTCATACCAGATTTAAGGAAATGGCAGAAGCATATTGATTGTCTGCAAGCCAGATTTGGCAAGTGGAAAATCATTATTGAATAAGAGAATGAGTGGTATTGTGTATCACTGTGGCAGAAACCAGTTGATGACACAATTGAGCTTGATGAAAAAACATTTGAAGTGTTGGAAGCAATGACCGTGGTGATAGACCAGTCTTTGCTTTAATGGAAACAGGACTTGAATGAATTGCGAAAACACTCACGAACAAATACTTGTGAAATAAACAGACACTTGGGTGTCTTTCAAATGCTGGTAGCTGTAAAGAACAGAATGATAATGGGAAAAGATATGCAACCAGTGAAGACCATTGGGAAAAGAACATGGTTGCTTGTTTAAGCAACATTTATTGACCAATCAACCCAAGTGAATTCAAGATAAGAAGATAATTTATTTGTTAATACCAACACTATGAAAGAAGTGGTTCATATTTATTATGATGAGTTTGGGAACAGAACCAAAAACAAAAAGAAAGCAAAATTTGAATACATTGAATATTCCACAGAGTTTGGTGAAAAAAGAAAAGTAGATGTCAATTTGATTGGTGAGAATGGAGAAAGAATTGAAATACCAACTTTGTTTTTGGGAAATGTCGTATATGACTTGTGATATAGTATATATCATATCTAATTTTATTTTCATTTATTACATTGCGATGTGGATTAGAAGAAAAAAATTTGAAGAGCAACAGAATTTGCTCCAAACTGCTTTGACAGAATTGAAATTGAATGTCAAAAGCTACAACGTGCTTGAAAAGAAATTTGAAGCACAAAAAGAAACAATACTTACACTCAATGGTAGGTGTGAAGTATGGGCAGAAAAATACAATGCACTTGGACAAGAGCTTGTTGAAGCACAAAAGACAATCAAGAGCTTACAGAGAAAATTGACTTCAACAATTGAAAAGAACAAAGAGCTTATTGCACTTGAAAAAGACTTGAAAAATGCTGTTGAAAAGCTCAAAAGAATGTGAGTTGATTGTGTTCACACGAAAAAAGATGTGAAACCACAACAATTATTCAAAAACAAGGAAAATGCTTGAACTAAACAAGACTTGTGAATAAAATCAACTCCATTAGAAAAGGCATTTGGCTTGGAATTATGTGGAGTTTGTTGACAATGGAAAACCAAAGACCAATTCAAGAAAAAGAAAGATGTTTGTAATACTTGCTTTATTTGATTGAATGGTTGAAAAGTCTGTTCAAAATGCTGAAAAAGAAAGCCATTGAGTGAATATTGGAAAGCCACAAGAAGTCCAGACTGATACCATTGGTGGTGTAAAAGCTGTATAAACGAAAACAGCAAAAAGCACAAATAAGACAACAGTTGGGTGGTGAAAGCTACCCAACAATATGGAGAATGCTCAGTTGAGAATGTGTAAATAGTAAAGAAATAAAAACACTCATTATCTTTATTCGCAACAAAGATGATAAAAAACAGTGGAAGTATCAACTGCTTTGGTGTTCAACCCACCCATTCTCCAACTTTTAACACAGTAATTCAGAAAATATGTTCAGAACAAGTAAATCAAGTATGATATGTTATGGACAAGAGAAAGTGCTTGTGAAGGCACTTTTTTTGAAAAAAAGTTGCGATTTTTTTTGCTGTGTTAGAAGCAAGTCAAACTGATGAAAAAGGGTTGTTTTTCACTTTTTTTCCGTAAAATCAGTTGATTTTTTATAAAAATGGACTATAATAATAGCGTGTTTGTGAGTGTATTGGACTCACCACACGAAAAACATTTATTTCTTTACGAAACAACATTATGGACACAAAAAACTACACTGACATTAAAATGTCAATCAACTTGGAAGATGTAAGTCTTGATAAGTTGGAGAAAGTCTTTGACACTTATTGTGAAGCAAAAGACTATTTCATTGAGCAAGGTGAATGAAACACCAAAGCTCAACAGCTATGTATTGCTATCTCAAAACTTTGATACAAGTTTTGGAATGATTGAGACAGGTATATTGGTGAAATGGGTTGGAATGATATGTCCAGCTATGCCAATTGGATTAACAACAACTGCTTTGCTATTCCAAAGTGTGTTGATATGTATTCTGTCACAGATGAAGACTACGAAAATGTGTTGAAATGTATCATTATCAAAGCACTTGAAGTGATTGATGATTACAAGGACACTCCAAAAGTTTGAAGTATTTACACAGAACAATGATACTTCAAGCACGGTGAAACTACTTGGGACAGATACGGTGAAGATGAAGATGATGATTTTTAGTTTGTTAATTCCACAATAAAATGAGAAAGACAGCACAAGAATTAAAACAAACAAGGGACTATAACACAAAACTACAAGCAATTAGAAAAGATTTGAGAGATTGATACACACACGAACAAGTGGTTGAAAGAAATTACAAAGAATTTGATGAGAATGACATAAAACTTCTTATTGAAGATATTGTGTATTACACAGCAAAAATTCAATATATGCGTGAAAGAATTGATAAAATCAAAGATTTAGCTTGGTATTAAAATTTTATATACATTATAGACAAAAGAAATGGCAATTACAAAATGTAAAAGAGTGTTGGTAGCAATCAAATTGGTTGCTACTACACAATGAAAGTTTCACAAAATCTACCATTACGATGTGAAACTTGCTTGGCTTCAATGGTGAAGCAACTACCCAGAATTTGTTGATTTTGGTGGCACTACTGAATGTATGAGAAAGTTCAGAACAGACAAGTATTTGAATGTGTGCATTCAGTGATGATGACAAGATTGGTGAAAGGGTGAAGCACTGAAAGACTATTTCAGAACACATTACCCAGAACCAGACTATGAACTGATGTTCATAAATGCTTAGTTTTTATTTCAATTACCCATTATAGACAATGAAAAATTTGAGAAATTACCTTGCTGAAAGGAACTACCTTTATGGTATGTGTGGTATGACTGGTTATATGCCAGAGAATGAAGATTTATTCTACAAGCTCAATGGTGAGAACATAAAAGAAATGTTCCAAGAGCTTAAAGACTTGTGGAAACAAGACAAAAAAGCATTCTTGAAAAAGTATAAATACATAACAGAGTTGGAAATGTTTATCAATTGGAAAGGTTGGCTGTATAGAGAACACCCAGAATTGTCAGATGATTTGAATAATAACAATACCTTTGGGACAATTTGGGAAAAAATGCACGATTTCAACTGTTCAAAATTCAATTATGATACAGAAGAGTGAAAATACTACTTTCAAACAATAGATTAAACATTTATTTCATAACTGTTGTTGATATGTGGACAAAAGAAGTTGAAAGGTTGTGTGAAACCTTGTGGGAAATCAAGAAAGAATATCAATTCATAAGCAGAGAAAAGTTTGTTGAGCTGTGGAAAACTTATTTGAAATGAGATTATCGTTGGAAAATGTGATTTCAAGAGTTTTTGGACTACTATCTGGAAATTTATTCAGAATATGAGTTTGAGAAATATTATTGATAAAAAAATCACACATAAATCACTGTTCATTCCATAACCAAAAGTTTGAGATGAGTGAGCAGTGATTTGAAAATGGACAAGAGTTCATTTCAAAGACTTTGTTTCAGTATTTTGATTTTTATTTACATTATAGACATAAAATATGAGCACAAGAGCTGTAATACACATTAAAAAAATGTGATTAAATGGAAAATTCAACAAGACAACTGGGTTTAAGTTGTATAATCATTCTGATTGATACATAGATTGATGACTTGGACAAGCATTAGTGGAATGATTTGCTGATTATCATTCAAGTTATGATGTTCTGCACTGTATTCAGAAAGTTTGAAAAGAAATGGGAAAGTGAGATGACTGACTTGAATGGGAATTTACACCATATTGGCATATGGATGCTGAATATGTGTATAACGTGTATCTAACTGAAAGTTGAAAGTGTAAAATCACTGTTCATTGTGATAGTGAGATTGAGAATTGAAAAGAAAAGATTTGACCAGATTGATATATTGCTGTGAAATACAAGAAAAAGTCTGAATTTGGTGATTATGAAGTTGGAATTTATGGTGAGCAAGAGCTGATTAAAGAAACACCAGAGCAAACTTTATTTGATAACACACAAGAAGATGTCAATAATTAGCTGAGATTTTGTGGCAGAAGCACTTGTTTCTGAATTGAACAGTAGAGATTGGGAATGAAACTACAAACGAAAAGATAGTTATGGAAATCTTCACCAATTCTACACAGATTATTTGTGGCACTTGGGAACAGAAGTTTGAGTTGATAGTGATGAAACACCCAACTATTATGTGTCAAATATGTTCACGAATTGATATATCATAGATGAGAGTGAAGATGCTGAAACTTACTGGCACCACGTGGATAATGACACATACGAATACTGTGATTGAGCTATGGGAATAATGTTGTGTTTTTAGATTGACAAGAGCTTTGGAATGAGTATATTGATTTTACTTTTATGACATAAAAAAAGCAATGAAAGACAAGAATGAACTACCAACATACAAAGCAATTGAGATAGCACGTGAAGAGTGAATAGACTACCACACAGTATCAAGGAATAGGAAAAAGTATATACCAGTAAAGTTTGAGAATACCACAGCAAAAAAGAAGACAAAAAGGTGATATTCAGTGAGATATCTGAAAGTGTCAGACATATTAGATGAGCTATCAAACAAATAATTGTTGGAAACAGAGAAAAAGGACTTGCAATTGTCCTTTTTTTCAATAAAAAGATTTTAGCAACAGAAAGATTACAATGATAACAGCTGTTTCAGTGAACTTTTACTCACTGAAACTTTTTATTTATGTTGAAATCTGAAAGACAAAAAGCAATTCACAAGTTTGACACAGTATTCTCTGAATATATCAGATATAGAGATTGTGATAAGAATGGAAATGTCCATTGCCCACTGTGTTGAGCTGTTGTTCCATTGAAAAAAGCACAGAATATGCACTTTATTCCAAGATGAGTATTGAAATATAGGTGGTCAGAACAGAACTGCTATGCTGGGTGTTATAGGTGCAATGTGGCTTTGAATGGAAACTACATAATTTATACAAGGTTTATGCAGAGAAAGTATGGTGTTGAGAAAGTTGATGAGATGATAAACGACAAAGCACCATATAAAATTCCAACTTGGGAAATAGAAGACAAGACCAGATTGTATCAAGTGAAATTAAATCTTTTGAAACAAGAAAAGTTTGGTGATACCAAATAAGTTTTTATTTTTTTCAAAAATATAATGTTATTTACAAGTGAAAGTGTTACTTACTGACACCCAGACAAAATCTGTGATGTTATCAGTGATAGCATTCTTGATGAATGTCTTAAACAAGATGAATTGTCAAGAGTAGCTTGTGAATGTTTGATAACAACAAACAAGCTGGTGATTGCTGGTGAAATTACCACAAGAGCTGTTGTTGATTACGAACAGATTGCAAGAAAAGCTATTGTTGAGATTGGGTATGACAGTGATGAAAAGTATTTCAATGGAAATACTTGTGAGATTGAAGTGCTGATACACACACAATCTCCAAACATTGCACAATGAGTAAATGTGTGATGAGCTGGTGACCAATGAATGATGTTTTGATATGCCACAAACGAAACAGATAATTATATGCCACTATCAAAATATTTTTCAGACAAGCTGATTAGAAAGCTTGAAGAAGTCAGAGAAAATGGTGTTATTGATTACATTTTGCCAGACTGAAAGTGCCAAGTCACAGTAGATTGTGAAAGAGATGAAGACTGAGAAATATCTTACCAAGAAATTACAACAGTTGTTGTTTCAACTCAACACAAGAAGTGAATTGACCAAAAGACTTTGAAAGCTGATATAATGGAAAAGGTGATAACACCAGTGCTTTGAGAATATTTGTCACCAGATTGCCACATATTTATCAACCCAACTTGAAGTTTTGAGATTTGATGACCAGCGTGAGATACTGGTTTGACTGGTAGAAAGATAATAGCAGACACATACGGTGGTTGGTGAAGACACTGATGATGAGCATTCAGTGGAAAAGACCCAACAAAAGTAGATAGAAGTTGAGCACTTATGGCAAGACTGATAGCAAAATGTGTTATCAAGAGCCAACTTGCTACAAGGTGTGAAGTTCAGCTTGCTTATTCCATTTGAGTTGCTGAACCAGTGTGAGTTTATATTGATTGCTTTGGGACAAATTCAATTCCAGAAGATGATATTGTTGAGCTTATCAACGATAATTTTGACCTTACTCCAACTTGAATAATTGAATATCTGAATTTGAGACAGCCAATATACAAGAATACTGCTAAATATTGAGCATTCTCAAACGAAATGTCAAGTTGGGAACAGCCTTTTGTTTTATATGTTTAATGAAATAACCAATGAAAGTAGAGAAAATTGATTTAACAAAAATCGTGCCTTATGAAAAAAATATCAAAAGACACAGTGAAGACCAAATAAAAAAGATTGCTGAAAGCATTAAAGATGTTGGTTTCATACAACCTATTGTAGTAGATGAAAATTTTGTAATTCTGATTGGGCATTGAAGATTTGAAGCCTTGAAGTATATGTGAGAGAAACAAGCTGATTGTGTAATTCTCAAATGACTTACAGATGAACAAAAGAAAGCATTGAGAATTAGAGATAATAAACTCAACGAAAGTCCATACGATATCAGCAATTTGGCAAGTGAGCTTCAAGATTTGTTTGATAATAACATTGATTTACAAACACTCTGATTTTCTGTTCAAGAGCTTGAGACTTTTGATTTGAAAATTGATAATTCTGAATTAGAAGACATTGCTGAACAACTGCCCACTGGTGAAGTTGAAGAACAAAATCTGTGAAAACCAAACCAAGATGAACAGCAAAATTCTGGTGAAGAAACAGCATATAATTTTTCTCAAATTCAAGGAAATGTAGCAGGTGAAAGACACCCAATCACTTTCTATCTTAACGATGCTGATTACAACTTTATGGGTGAATTCTACAAGACTAACAGAAAATGGGAAAGTAATGTGGAACTTTTACGTGAAGTGACACAATTTTATTTGGACAATCACAAAGTAGAAGATGAGCAATAAAAAAATTGTTGTTTTTCTTGGAACTCATTGTAGCTGAAAATCAAGCTATGCCAGAAGTCTTGTTTGATACAAGGGTGATTGACAAGAGCAGATTGATGATAGGTGATACAAAATAACTGTTGGTGAAGACAGATTTGCTATGGGACACTATCACAATGCTTGTGGTGGAGTTGATTGATTTGGTGCTATAAGCAAGTCAAAACAAGCATTCACAGATTTGGCTTGTGAAAGACAAGAAAGTCTGATGATAGTTGAATGAGTGCTGTTAGTGACAGAACCAGTGTTTCAAGCACTTGATAGAGCAAGATTAAAGAGTGGTAGAGATGTGTATATCGTGTTTCTTGATGTCAGCCCACAAGTGAGTATGGAAAGACTGTATTGAAGAAATGGTTGAAAACCAGTTTGACCAGGTATAATCAATAAATGAATATATTTCAGAAAAAGAATTATGGAGTTGTGAGCAAAATACAAGCAGTTCAAACAACTTTACATAAACACAGACTGAAAGACTGTTGAAGACTGATTAAAAATGGTGAAAGATTTTATTTCCACAAATTAAACAAGAATGGGTGAATTTACTTTTTTGAACGAAAAATACCAAGCACCAAGATGGAGTGGTGAGTATGTTGATTGCTCAATGCCAATGACATTTGACACATACTCAAACTGCTGATTTGGTTGCTTATATTGTTTTGCCACATTCCAAAGGTGAATTTGAAAGACAAAAGATAACTATGTCAGAAAGAATGTTAAAGCCATTGATTTCAACAAGATTGAAAGAATGTTCAAAGACCCAGACAAGTATTGATGACAGTTCAAAGACTATATCAAGCAAAGACTTGTTATGCAGTGGTGATGAATGTCTGACCCAATGTGTCCAATTGAAGAAGAGTGAGAAATTGGATTAAAGCTGTTGAAGTTGTTCAATGAGCTGAAATACCCAGTGAGATTTTCTACAAAGTCTGATTTGGTGCTTCGTGACCACAGATATCTTGATGAGTTTGCCAAATGAGCAGACCACTTTGCCTATATGAGTTCAATAATCACTTATGACCCAAAGATAGCAGAGAAATTGGAAGCAAGAACACCAACTCCACAGAGAAGAATGGAAGTTTTGAAAACACTCACTGATTTATGAGTTTGGACTGTGATTAGATTGAGACCATACATTATTGGTATCACAGATAAGACTGTTAAAGACATTGTTGAAGCTGGTTGAAAAGCACACGTGAAAGCACTTTCCACAGAAGCATTGTGTCTTGATACAAGAATGACAGAGCTTACAAGAGCAAAATTTGCTGAATTGTCCAAACTTTGCTGATTTGATATTGTGAAATTCTACAAACAGAACAGCAATACAATTTGATATTTAAGACTTTCACGTGAATTTCTCAGACCATATATGGATGAGTTGGCTCATTTGTGTGCTGAAAACAACATAAAAGTCGCAGTGAGTTGTCCAAAGCACAAAGAAAGGACATTTTGATACAGTTGTTGTTGATTACCAACAGAATGAGTGCTTGGGAATACCCACAAGGGACAGTATATGTATGCCATAATGGTAGCAAAAGAAAAGTGAGAAGTGCATTGGTCAGATATTGAGAAGCACAGCATATTTGGGAATGTTATGATGAGAAATGCCCAATGATTTAATAAATGAACTTGTAAAAAAGAAGCAAAGATTTGGGACTTAACACTGAAAGATATGCTACACATTCTTTGGAATGACCCAAAAAGAGCAAACTCACCATATAAATTGTTTGAGTGAGTTTTGTTGCCACACGGACTTGATGAGAATTGAGATGTTATTTACAGATATAACCCAAGAGCATAATGTGAAATATCAGAGAAATCAACCCAATTTTGATGAATAGTGAGTATGTAATTGATAAATTTGTTGATTATCAAAACTTTTACCCACCTGTTCACGTGATTTTTCTGGACAGCTACATAGAAAAGAACAAATTGTCAGATTTGGAAATTATTAAATTATTGTTTATGAACTGTTATGCTTACAGTGATATTGGTGCCATTTATCTGTATGAGAACTACTGAAAAATGCCAGATGAATTGCTTATCAAGAACACTGTTTTCACAAGTGCCAGATTGAAATTCAAAGTTGTCAACAAGTTCAAGAAGTTTATGGAGTATATCAACAAAAACATAAATCAAGAACGATACGAAAGATACAAGCATATCAAGACTTGAAAAGAACTTCAAGAGATAATCATAAGAGTGCCAGAGATATGACAATTCAGTTCAGATTTATTTGTGGAATATGTGGAATATTCCAACTATGCTTGAAAGTGAAAGATTTTCACAGAGATTTCAGCCAGAGAAACAGAAAAAGATTGGTCAAGTTGAGCAAACGAAACAATGTGTATATCACTTCTTTATTGTGATTACGATTGGTTTGAAAAGCTACAATGAGAGTATAGGAAAAATGGTCATTACAACCTTTCACCCAATGAGATTAAGAAACTTGAAGCAATGAAAGACAGACTTATTGAAGAAATCACAGCAAGATACTGAAAAAAGCCTTGGTGAATATTCAAAGGAAAATTGTGTTCTTACAAAAATCTTTTCAGTGGAAAAAGGTATGCTTGATACCACTTTTGAAGACAATATGAACAGATCCAGCTGACAAAGAAAGTTGATGTTGAGCTTGGTGAAAGACTTGAAAATTTGAGAAATTCTACATTCAAACCATACCAAACAAAAGAAAAGTTCATTGATAAGCAAAGAATGAAAGTTTGGTGTGAGAAATGAATACTTTGAGTAGAGATTGATTGAGTTTTATATTAAAAAACAGCAATGAGAATAGACTTTTGAAACTTTTATCAAACAGTTGGTTGATGAGAATGAGATAAATGTCATTACCCAACAAGACTTGATATGTATGGACAAGGTTGTCAGCACGACTGTAAGTATTGCTATGCCAAAAGTCTGCTTCAATTCAGAAATCTTTGGCACCCAGACAACCCAAGACCAAGCAATTTGAAGCAGATTTACAAGATAATCGCAACAGAATGTTCAAAGACTGTTCCAACCAGACTTTGATGAATGACAGACTGTTTCCAACCAGTAGAAAGGACACACAAAATCACATATAACGCACTAAAAGCATTCAAAGCAGTGAGAAAGCCTTATTTAATTGTGACAAAATCAAATCTTGTGGCTGATGATGAATATATCAGTGTGTTGGACAAAGATTTGGCACATATTCAGATTACAATCACCACAACGAATGATGAACTTTCACTTACATATGAAAGTGCTGTTCCACCCAGCAAAAGAATTGAAGCTGTGGAAAAGTTGTGGGCATTGTGATTTGATGTTTCAATCAGACTTTCTCCATACATTCCACAGTATGTTGATGTTGAGAAGATAAATTCAATCAAATGCGACAAGATATGTGTGGAGTTTTTGAGAGTTAATTCACGAATAGAGAAGTGGTTTCCCATTGACTACACAGATTGGACACTCAACGAATGATGATATAAACATTTACCTTTGGAAAAGAAAAAGGAATTGTTGAGTAAAATACATAAACCACAGATGACTGTGTGTGAAGATGTGAAAGAACACTATGACTATTGGTGTAAAAACTTCAATTACAACCCAGATGACTGTTGTAATTTGAGATTATAACTTTTATTTGTTAATAACACAGCAAAATGAAAATTCAAGAAATGGACATTAATTCCATAACACCGTATGAAAGAAATAACAAAATTCATACAGATGAGCAATTGGACAGGATTGAGAACTCAATCAAAGAATTTTGATTTCAGCAACCAATCGTAACAGATAAAAATTGAGTAATTATCGTGGGACATTGAAGATATGAAGCAGCAAAAAGACTTTGACTTGAAAAAGTGCCAGTGATAGTAGCAAACACTTTAACCCCAGAGCAAGTCAAGAAATATCGCATATTGGACAACAAATTAAATGAGAGTGATTGGAATATTGAGAACTTGAAAATTGAGATTGATGAACTTCCAGATTTCAACATTGGAGATTTGGAAATTGGAAAGTATGATTTGTTTCCAATGTTAGAAACAGAAGAATTTGATATTTGAGATTATGAAGTTGGAGAATGAAGTTGATGACAGACTTGAAATGTTGTTCTCAAAGTCTTTGTTCCATACGAACAATTAGATGAATTGAAAGAGTATCTAACCAATGGTTGATACACAGATTTTAAGTAATAATTTCATAAAAAATGGAAAAATGAGTGAATAGGACAAAAAAGTTTGATTTCAGTGCTTTGAAACTTGAATTTTACCAATCAGAATACGATGAAGTAAAAGCCTTTTTTGAAGACAACTACAATACATACAGCACTTGGGTGAGAAAAAAGACAGCTGGTTGGTCAGAAGACAAAAAGATTTGGAAAGAATGAGTTGTGACCAAAGCACTTGAAAGAGAACAAGAGAAAAGGGCAAAGGAATTGGAAATACCTATTGACCAGCTCAAAAGTCTGAAAAAGTCAGCAATATTATTGTATTGAAAACACTTGAAAAAGTATATTGAAGACAAGAAAGGAACATTGAAGATAAATGTTTCAGATTTGGACAAGATAATCAAGAGTATCAAAGTAGAGCTTTGAGAACCAACAACGATAACAAAGAATGAAAACATAAACAAAGATGAAGTTATTGATGAGAAAGACTTGCTTGATGATTAGAAAAAATCAACTGTTTTTACGGACAATAAGAACAAAAAACAAATGGCAAACAATGAACAAATCTTACAGATGACCAAATATATGCAAACAGTGAAACACTTATTTGTTGAGTGAAACATAAGACTGTATGCTGATGATTGAGTAATACTTGTTAAGTATGAAGTTCCATTGGCAAACACAAGAATAAGAAAGACTGTTCATAATGTGTCTGAACTGTCAGATTTTTGTTTCAACACATATTATTTACACGAATGGGACTGAAAGACCAGATTACGTGGTGAAGACATTTGTTTCTTGTTGAACTTGAAACCAAGCTGATTTGAGAAGTTGATACACAGAATATTGCGTAAGCTGAACAGATATAAATGGTATTTATGAGATGATATGAAAATATAGAAAAATCTGCTTTTATTCCAGAAAATAAGTTGAAAATGGTGTCTGATTTTTACACGAAAAGCAAAAGACTGAAAATATACAAGATAATCAACAAAGATTGACAGAGTGTTTGATTTCAAAGGAATAAAACACAAGAGTTTTTGGAGAAAAAGAAAAAAGAACTGAAAGAAAAGTATTGAAGAGTAAGATTGATTGTGTTGAAGTGAAGACAGTTGTGAATAACAACGAATGAAGTAATCAGTGGTTTGGACACAGCAGTTATGAGAGCCAATCAGAATATTGGAATACTTGCCCAAGTTGATAAGACACGTGAAGAAATCTTTGATAAAGTCAAATATGCCTATCAAAACTTGCCAAAAGCTGTAAGACTTTCAGACTGAAAAATGCGATACAAACCAACAACCAAGTATTCAACAAAGAAAGACTTGGAATTCACTGAAAACCATTCAAAACTTGCTGTCATATCAGACAGTAGGTGATGAACACGAACAAAACTACACATATCAGAGTTTGCTTTCATAAACAATGCTGATGAATTGTTGGCTTGAACATTGCCTTCTGTTCCAAAAGATTGAGATATTATCATTGAAAGCACAGCAAACTGATTTGGAAATGCTTATGAACAGTTGCGAACAAAGTATTGGTGAAAGTGAGACAATTATGATTGGACTTGTGTGTTTTTGGGTTGGTGGTTGGCTGATGAGTATGCTTTACCACTGGAAAAGTGAGTTGAGAAAGTTGTTTTACCCAAAGAACTTGCCTTTTTGGACAAACCTATGGTAGATTGAACAATTTTGAGTGAAGAGCAAAAGAATTGGTATTTACATATGTATAATGCTCAAATCAATCCAGAATTTGCCTTTCAAGAATACCCTTGCACACCAGATGATGCCTTTATTCACACTTGAACACCAGTATTCACGAATAGAGAATTGAAAGCACTGGTTGTTCCAGAATATACAGAAGACATTGAAATACCTTGATTGAGAATATATGGTGAAAGCAGACCTTGACAATGTGTTTATTGATGAGATACTTCTGCTGGTGTTGAGAATGGTGATTACTCTTGTATCATTGTAAGAGATTTGGAAACTTGTGATTTACTTGCTTGTTATTATTGACTTTGTGAGCCAGCCTATCTTTGTAAAGTGATAAGCAGATTGGTTGATTTGTGATATTGGTGAAGAATTTGAGTAGAAAGGAACAACACTTGATTTGCTTTCTATGAAAGAGCCAAAGAATACCCACGATATTCAATGCTATTCCAAACGAATGTGGTGGGAACAGTGAATGACCATATCACTATTCAGATTGGGTGGGACACAAATTCCAAGACCAGACCAATACTTATGGAAGACTACAAAGAAGCAATCAAAAGACTGTTCATATCACAAGTTGATGAAAGACTGTTGTGAGAGCTTCACACATTTATCTACGATGAGAAAATGAAAGAAGTTGCCCAAGAATGACACCACGATGATGCTGTTATGACTGATAGTATCTGTTATCAAATGAGAAAATTTCCATTGTAAAAGAATTTGCCCCAAAAGGAACAAAAAAGATTATAACAACACTTGTTTATTTACATTCCCAACAACAATATGAAAAAAAACTTATCTTGATTTAGAGATTTTATGAGATTGAAATACAAGTATGCACAGATTTACAGCAATCAGATGAGTAAATTCAGTGAGAAAGATTTTAGAAAGTGGGCATTCAAAATAAAGTCTGATTTGTCCAATGATTACATAAAAGATTGATACTTGTATATTCCAATAAATCTTTGAAGAGTTATCACAAGAACTTACACAAACTATGTGATTTGAAATTGATACAACGTGAATTTCAACAGTGATAAGATTGACACAAGATTTACACTGCTTTCTGACAAGATGAAGCTTCAAATACTGTTAAATCAAGCAGTTGATACACAGAGCTACATTTGATACTCAATCGTAAGAGCAAGAACAAAGAACTGACAGCCAAGAGCAGAGTTGATACCAGTAATGAACTATGCTTGTGATATTACTTGAATGTCCATTTGAGATAGTTTCATTGATATTCCAGAGCATTTTGTGTTCACGGTTGTGAAAGATGACAAGATTTGAAGATACTTCTATGTTGATAGGTATGTTAAAGAGTGAGAAAAGTGGAGATGATATTATTGAGAAAAGTGGGCATATACGATGAATTATGTGCTTGAACAACAACTTGAACAAGCAGAAACAGAAGAACCACTTGATGAACTTCCACTATTCATATTCAACAATGACCTTACGAATAATCATACAGCAACAGTTGATTTACTCAATGATACCATTGGAGATTTGCCAAAATATTTCAATCAGTCAGACTATGTTGATTTAGCTGATTTATTACAAGAACTCAATGACAGAGAAAGTCAAATCAGTGTTGAGTTCATTAAAAACTTGACTTCAAAAATGTCTGTTCCAGCTTCATACAAGTGAAGCACAATTGCCAACCAATTGAGACAGAAAAAGTCTGAATGAACAACAGATATTCCAGATTGGCTCACTCATAATGTTGGTGAAAGTCCAGCTCAATATATTACAAAAGACAATTCTTATGTTGAGACAGGTGTAAATTCATACATTCCAATGGTTTTGAAGTTGATATCAAGCATTTCAAGTATTCCAAGTGCAATGTTGGGAAATGCTGTTTATTGAAACTCAAACCCAGTGGGAACCACAGAAAAAGAATACTCAATGTTTTATAATCGTGTGTCAGCAAAACAGCTTGAACTTTACAGTGAATTACAAAGGTTGTTCAGATATTTAATGAAGTTAGATGGTGTAAATGTTGAGCTACCTATGATAAAGTTCAGTAGAAACACAGCTTGGGACATTATGGAAAGAACAAACATAGCAAATACACAAATGGGAATGGGTATTATGTCAAAGGAAAGTGCTTTGGCATTTACTATGTGATATGACCAAGATGAAATTCAAATGGAATTGAAAACTGTTGAAGATGAACAACAAGAAGAGTTCAACAAATATAAGCAAGAGCAAATTGCTGATGAGAACATTGAAGAACAAAATGAGAAAGATTGAGATGATGAAGCTGACGATAATACAGCTGAATAAAATATACCACCAGATTTAATTTTTCACCCCAAAGAGAATGTTGAAAAAGAATGCTTGGTTTGAAGTATTTGAAGAATGACAAACAATAAACGAAAATCTCAAAACAGCACTTGTTAAGATTGATAGCAACCCAAAGAAAGCCACAAAGCTATTTTGGTTTTTCTGGATACAGATTTGTATAGCCTTGTTCTTATTGCTTGTCTGCATTGTAGCACCTTTTTTATTGTTTAAGTTGATATAATCGTGTTGAGAAATAGTTTTTTATTAAGCACCAACAACAAGAAAGATAAATTGTTTATCAGTTTTTTTGGTGAAATGTTGGAAAAGATTGACAAGATATTCAGAATTGCTGTTGAAGATGATAAAAAAAGACAACACTTGAAAGAAATCAAAGAAATCACATCAGAACTCAAAGAAAGCTACGATGATTGGGCAGAGTTAAGACTAACACAAGAATATTTGAAATGAACTGACTACATTGATTATCTTCTGAATTGAACAAACAACTTGAAAAAGATAGCAAATATGAACACAAAGGAATTGTGGAATTCAGTTTGAGAATATTGACCAATTCATAAAGAAGCAGTGAGAAGTCTTGTTGATAACAGTGAGAACTATATCAAAGTCAGCCTTGATTGAATAGAACAGAACTTTTCAAGTGTCTTATCAAAGATTGAGTATGCAAGAGCCAAACAGCACATAGCTGAAAGTATGGTAGATTGAACTTGAATGTTCAAAGCACAGCAAAAGATAATTGATGATTTGAGAAGTCAGTGAATAACATACATTAAAGATAGAAGTTGAAAAACACGGACTTTGGAAAGATATGCGAATATGTTGGTCAGAACAGAAACGAATATCGCAAACACACAATGAACCATAACAAGAGCAATGGAGTTGGGAATAACCAAGTTCAAGATACACGAACAGCCAGACTGTTGTGAGCATTGTGCTGAAATGAATGGGAAAATTGTTGATATCAGCAAATGAACTGTTGATATGCCCCCTTTCCACCCAAATTGTAGATGATATGTGAATGCAGTGATTGAAAAATAGAAATCTGTGGAACACGAAAGTGGCAAATTGACAGAATTTCATTTCACAACCCCCAAATCAAAATTTTCAACTTTTGCTAACAAAGAGAACAGTGCTTTCACACTGTTTTTTTGAAAGATAAAATTTCAAACTTGTCCCAAAAATGCAGAATTTGAGTATATACGAAATCGTAAAATTTTATTTACAACAAAAAAAGCAATGGAAGACAACGAAAACAAGACACCAGCCACAGATACACCTGCTGATGACAATGGTGGTAAAGAACAAGAAAAGGTGGAGAAAAAAGCTGACATTCCATATTCAAGATTTAAAGAAGTGAATGATGAAAAGAAAGCACTTCAACAAGAGCTTGACAAATACAAGGCAGAAGAGAAACAGCGTGAAGCTGAAAAACAGAAAGCCGATGAAGAAAAAGCCAAGCAGAATGGAGAATATGAGAAATTGATAGCTCAAAAAGACCAAGAGATTGAAGCATTCAAAAAGCAACAAGAAACTTGGGAAAATAGAGAAAAAGCTGTGTCTGAAAGAAATAATCAGAGAATAGCTGAACTTGAAAAATCATTTGGTGACAATTGGGAAAGCACAAAAGCACTGATTAGTGATATTACTGACCCATTTGTTCTTTCCACAAAACTTGATAGCTTGGAAAAGTTGAGTTGAAAGAAAGACACACCAAAGTGATGAAGTGATATTCCAAGCAGTCAAACCAATGGAAAACTTGCTGATTTCAAAGCAAGACTTGAAAAAGGTGAGACACTCACAGCCAATGAACAAAGAGAATATTTTAGATTAGCAATGGCAAGTGAGAATAAGTAATTTTATTTTGTTTTTTACACAAAGATGGCATTAAAACTATCAAAAGATTTCAATCTAAAAGAATGGATTTCAGCAATTTTATTGCTTCAACCAAAAGACTTTCCAATGCTTTCAAGA
>Ga0310786_10001200_pt1 | contig 41684 bp, 43 predicted proteins | sample AusTroGonzalo_MG_FD_203881 | JGI IMG/M metagenome (GOLD analysis project Ga0310786, IMG submission 203881) | Bovine rumen microbial communities from tropical cattle in Woodstock, Queensland, Australia - Gonzalo_03 (v2) (version 2) | ecosystem: Host-associated > Mammals > Digestive system >...
GACTTCATTAACAAGAAAGTTGGAAAAGTAGAGAAGTTCTTCGACAACATGGGCGACATTGACGTCACCCTCAGTCTCCTCCCGGACGCTGCCAACAAGAGCGTCAAGCTGCAGACACACATCCCTGGGGAAGACCTCATCATTGAGCGCAACGCCTCCACCTTCGAGGATGCTTGCACCGAGGCTGTAGATGCCCTCAAGGAGAAGATTGTACGTGCCAAGGAGAAGAAATTCGCCAAGTAGTGGCCGCTTCCAAAAGCTACATAGAGACGGACCGTCAGGTCCGCAGCATACTTGAAGATGTCCATAGTGGCATCTTCAAGTCTATATACTTGCTCATGGGCGAAGAACCCTATTACCCCGAACTGGTGTGCAGCGCCATTATTGAAAACTGCCTCCAGGACTGGGAAAAAGACTTCAACGAGACCATCTGTTATGGCGCCGACACAGACGCCGATGCCGTGATTACCGCCGCCCGCCGTTTCCCCATGATGGCAGAGCGGCAGCTGGTAGTTGTGAAGGAAGCCCAGCAGATGAAAAGCCTCGAAGAACTGGCCGTGTACTGCCAGCAGCCGCTGGACAGCACGGTACTGGTAATCCTCATGCACGGCGCTTCGGCCGACAAACGTAAAGCCCTGTATAAGAGCGTCCTGAAGCAGGGCGTCATTGTGGAGTCCCTGCCTCTGAAGGACTACGAGATGCCCAAGTGGATCCAGTCCTTCTACGAAGAGCGCGGGCTGAAAATCCACCCGGAAGCCGCCGCGCTGCTCTCCGAAAGCGCCGGCACGGACCTCGGCAAAATTGCCGTGGAAACCGAGAAGCTCCTGAAGAACCTCCCCGAAGGAACGAAGGAGATACAGGTGGCCGATGTAGAAAAGAACGTGGGCGTCTCCCGCCAGTTCTCCATCTTCGAGCTCACCAGGTGCCTGAGTTACAGGCAGGCGCCGCAGGCCCTCAGGATTGCCGCGCACATTGGCGCCGCGCCGAAGTTTGCCCTGCCGATGGCTGTGGCGCCCCTCTTCACGCACTTCTACCGCATCCTCAAGTATCACGCGGGGGAAACGCCCGCCGTGAACCCCTACTTCCTGAAGGAGTACGACGCCGCCGCGCGGAACTACCCCCTCCCGAAGGTGATGGGGATCATCGGCCTTCTGAACGAATACGACTATAAGGGAAAGGGCGGCGACGCCGGCGAGGCCGATGCCCCGGCCCTCTTCCTGGAACTCGTTACAAAAATATTGACTATCTAGATATGGCGATTATTGAAGTAAAGAACTTAACCAAGACCTTCGGGGAAAAAGTGGCACTGAACAATGTGTCGCTGGAAATTCCGGAAGGAAAAATTTTCGGCCTGCTGGGGCCGAACGGAGCGGGTAAATCCACGCTCATCCGCATCATTAACCGTATTACCATCGCCAGTGAGGGGACGGTCCTGTTCCAGGGACACCCGATCACCGAGCAGGATGTAGCGCGCATCGGCTACCTGCCGGAGGAGCGCGGCCTATACCGCAAGATGAAGGTGGGAGAACAGGCCATGTACCTGGCTCAGCTCAAGGGCATGAGCGCCCGCGAGGCGGCCTCCGAACTTAAAAAATGGTTCGTCCGCTTTGGTATCCAGGACTGGTGGAACAAGAAGGTGGAGGAACTCTCGAAGGGTATGGCCCAGAAGGTGCAGTTCATCACCACGGTGGTGCATCGGCCCTCTCTGATGATCCTGGACGAGCCTTTTTCCGGCTTCGACCCGGTGAACGTAGACCTCATTCGCAAGGAAATTCTGCGCCTGAAAGAGGAGGGCGCCACCATCATCCTCTCTACCCACAACATGGAGTCCGTCGAGGAACTCTGCGAGAATATTGCCCTCATCAATAAGGGTAAGCTCGTGGTGTGCGGCGGCACCGACGAGATCCGCCGGCAGCACGGCGAGGACAACGTGGAAATCGAGTACACCGACGAGCTGAAGGACCGCAAGACGCTCCTCGTGGCCCGGGCCGATGTAAACGCCACCCTCACGGATCTCATCGCCAAGGGTGTAACCATCAACTCGTTCAAGGAGGTTATCCCCCGCATGAACGACATCTTCATCAAACTGGTAAAAGGGGAGGAATAGGCTATGAATATCAATAAATTAGGCATTATTATTTCGCGGGAATATCTTAACAAGGTTAAGAAAAAGAGTTTCCTGCTCATCACCTTCCTGGCGCCGGTTTTCTTCGCCGCCATGTGCATCCTGCCGTCGCTCATCATGATGGGCACCAAGGAGGAGGCCAAGAAAGTGGGCGTGGTAGACTGCTCCGGCATTGTGCTGCCGTACCTGCAGGACAACGAGGTCACGCACTACGTGAACCTCGGTTGCGTAAATGTGGACAGTTTGAAGGCCGATCTGAAAGCCGCCGGGGTAGACGTGCTCCTTAGCATCTCTGCCATTGACCCGGAGACGAAGACCGTGAAAGCCGAGGCTTTCTCCGAGAAGCCGCTGGGTATGGACACGGGTTCCATGATTGAAGGCCGTATCAACGATGCCGTTGAGGCCTATCGCATTGAGCTTTCGGGCATTGAGAACCTGGAAGAGATTATGAATGGCGTAAAATCCAATGTGAAGCTGCGCAGCTACACGGTGGACGAAAGCGGTAAGGAAACCATTTCTGAAAGTGGTATTTACATGGGCCTGTCCATGATTCTGGGCATGGCCATCTATATGTTCATTGCCCTGTTCTCCGGCATGGTCATGAGCTCTGTGATTGAAGAAAAGAGTTCCCGTGTTGTGGAGGTGCTGGTGTCTTCCGTAAAGGCTTCTGAGCTCATGTTCGGCAAGATCATCGGCGTGGCTCTTGTTGCCCTGACGCAGTTCCTGCTGTGGATTGTGCTAACAGGTGTACTGGTTGGCGGCGCCATGGGCATCATGGGCAAGGACAAGATCATGGGCATGATGGACAGCGTTCCCGAAACCACCCAGTTGGTTGATGGTATGGCGCCCGTCGCACCTGAGATGGGGGATATGGACGTTATCATGAGCACCCTCGGCAATATCAACCTGGCTCAGATCGGCATTGCTTTCCTCTTCTTCTTCATCTTCGGCTATCTGCTGTATGCGTCGCTGTTTGCGGCCATCGGCTCCGGCGTGGAGAACGAGGGCGACAGCACCCAGCTGCAGATGCCGGTGACCATTCCGCTGCTCATCGGCTTCTTCATCGCCCTCTATGCCTTCAAGGCGCCCGACAGCCCGCTGGTGTTCTGGGCGTCCATGATTCCGTTTACCTCGCCTATTGTCATGCTGGCCCGCATCCCCTTCGGGGTGGCCACCTGGGAACTGGTGCTGAGTATTGCCCTGCTCGTTGGGACATTTGTGGTGTGCGCCTGGGCATCGGCCAAGATCTACAAGGTGGGTATCCTGATGTATGGTAAGAAATCCACCTTTAAAGATCTTTGGAAATGGTTAAGAATGAAGTAATTCTCCTGCTCATAACGCTTGCGGTTTCCTGCGCCCCGCGCGTAGACTGGCGGACCGTCAACATGGACGGCCACCGCAGCGGTGTCAAGTCCCTCACGGCCGAGAATGCCGCGGAGGGGCTCGGCCATTTTACCGACAGCACGTACGTGATGCCTTCGGGGGCGACGTTCGCGAAGGACAGCCCTGCCGCCGAAGTGGCATCGGCCCTCATGAGTGTGCAGCCGCAGATGGCCGCGCTGAAGGAGGTCGTCGGGCACAGCACGCACATGCTCATGAACGACCGCGATAAGGCCGATCTCCCCCTGGGGAACCTCTTCGCCGACGTGCTGCGGGACTACGGGACGCGTTTTTTTGGCGTGCCGATGGATTTCGCCGTCACCAATTTCGGCGGCATTCGCGCGCCGCTCCCCGAGGGCGCCATCACGCTGGAGGATGTCTCGTCCATGTTCCCGTTCAAGAACTACGTGGTTTATTGCAAGATGCGCGGCACTCAGCTTCAGGCGCTTTTCGAGCAGCTGGCCGGCACGAAGGCCTTCATGGCGACGTCTGGCGCCAAGGTGGTTGTGAAGGCGCATAAGCTGGAATCTGTGCTGGTGGGGGGAGAGCCCATTGACCCTTCCCGCCTGTACAATGTGACCACGATTGATTTCCTTCTGGACGGCGGCGACAATATGAAGATTGGCGCCATGTCGGAGGATGTGCAGCTCACGCATGTGCTCCTGAAGGAGGTAATGCTGGACTATGTGACCTCCTGCGAGGCTGCCGGTATTGTGATTGACGGTAAGGCCGACGGCCGGGTAATTATGGAGGACTAGCTATGAAAAGATTCTTTGCAGTTGTGGCCTCTTTAGGCTGTCTGTTCGGTGCCGGTTATGGTGCCGGTTGCTGGTGGCGTGCTGCGCACCAGGCGACGCTTACCATTGTGCATGTGAATGACACGCACAGCCATCTGGAGCCTGTACGCGCCGGCGAACTGGCCGGCCGCGGGGGAGCGCTGGAACGCGCTGCGTTTGTGGATTCCGTAAGGGTGGCCGATGGCCCTGAGAATGTGCTTTTGCTCCATGCCGGTGACTTCTCACAGGGGACTTCGTACTATTCCGAATTTGGCGCTCCGCTCATGGTTAAAGTGCTGAATGCCATGCAGTACGATGTGGCAACCCTCGGTAATCATGAGTTTGACAATGGCATTGAAGCCCTGGCTTCTGCCCTGTCTGAGTGCACGGTCCCCATTGTCGTTTGCAACTACGACTTTTCTTCACTCCCGCTGGGCCCCTATGTGAAGCCCTATGTGATTGTGGAGAAGGCGGGTAGGCGCATTGGCGTCGTTGGCGTACTGTGCTCTTTGGCTTCCATGGTGCCTTCTGAGATTGCCAATCGCCTGGTGGAACTGGATATGATTTCTTCTGTCCAGGCCGCCGTGGACGAAGTGCGTCCCCAGTGCGACATGGTCATTGCCCTCACGCATATCGGTTATACCGAACACAATCCCGGCGATATTGTTGACGAGCAGCTCTGCGCCGCCACCCGCGGCATTGACCTGATTGTGGGCGGTCACTCCCACACCTTCATGTCCAAACCCGCCATGGGCAAGAACCTCGACGGCAAGCGCATCCCCATCGTCCAGTCCGGCTGGACCGGCTCCGTCATGGGACTCCTCCACTGGGGTAAGTAGCCGGCGCAGGTCCCCCTTGTGGTTGGTTCAGGTTCCAAAATGTTGTCGGAGCCTGCGCCGTGTTTCGGCCATACAAGCATTCTAGTGGCGCAGGCTCCCATGATAAAATGGAGCCTGCGCCACTGAGAAAGAGTACCTGCGCCAGGGGTGGTTATTTCCGAAGGATGGCTTTTACATCGGCCCGGTCCATCCTCATGCACCTGGCTAGTTGAGGGACGGACGTCCTATAGCATCGGTACAGGTAGGGGAGGAGCCGTGTCTTCTGCTCTAGCGAGAGTTCAAACGGTTTTTTGTTGAACCATCGGCCTGAAATCTCATTTACGGTAGGGAGAAAGTCCGAGTCGGGGCGCCACACTCTCATGTTCGTGATGAGTTTCTGCTCCATCTCGGCACAATTCACGGTTCCGATCGTCTTCATGTAAAACGCCTGATCGTTAGAGAAGGCCGATTCCAGGTAATCGGCATCTACGCAGGTGTCCGGGATCAGGTGCCCGTTGCGGTCCAGTTGCCAGGGGACGCGGCTCAGGTCGGCGTGGGTGTGGAAGAGCGCTTCCTTTTCCCGTCGGCTCAGATAGGCGACGGCACGTACTCCGTTGTGGCCTGAGCGGTCGGCGAACATGGCCCGGTGGCTGCACCAGGGATAGTCCTCCGGCCTTATCCCCAGTTCAATGACATTCCTGGGGATGTATGCCAGGGTGTTCCGTACATACCATTCACTGTCGAGTAGTTGGATGTCGGCCGATGTCCCCAGAAGGATGTTGTGCTCCCCGTACTTTTGTGCGATGTACATGGAGGCTCGCTGCTTGAGGGTGTCGGCCATTTCCTTAACCTGCTGGATGTTGGGCGCCAGTACAGCCATATGCCCGTGCGTGGACATGACTACGTGAGTGATAACCAATACGTTGGCGGTCCATGCCGATACGAACATCAGTTTCTCTATTACGTCATAGTCCTCTTCTTCCCTGCACAGGAGGTTGCTCTGCAGCCCTTCCAAACTCAAGTGGAAAGGATATACGGATGCCTTTTTCCCATCCGGGAGTTCTCGCGTTACAATTCTTTGGAATGCCATATCAAATCTCTCCGGTCTCCGGGTCGGTGTGGGTTTCTACGTAGTGGCTGACGATGACGAGGATGTCCTGGCCGTACTTTTCCAGGGTGGCCGGGCCGATGCCGTTGATGGCAAGGAGTTCGTCTTCGTTGTCGGGGCAGGTGTCGGCGATGTTCAGAATGGTGCGGTTGGGCATGATCCGGTAAGCCGGAAGGTCCTGCTCACGGGCTTGATCCCAGCGCCACTTCTTCAGTTCCTGCACCAAATCAGGGTGCTTGCTCTCGGGCAGGACCTGGCCGATTCTGATGGGATAGACATCGCTGCTGACGGTGATTGTACCGTCCTCTTCTTGGATCACATTTAGTAATGTTTTCATAATGTTTTTTGTTTTTAGGCGGGAATCGTTTCCCACTTGCAAAACTGAGAAAACCTATCCGTTTCAACAAAGATGAAACGGATAAAGTGCATTTTCGCCCTTCTGCACTATTCTATGGCCGATGCGCCCTTCAACTTAGAGCGGTTTTTCCCGATTTTTTCGCTCTTGGTTGAGGGCGTTTTTTGCGCTTTCGCCAAAATTACCTCCAGCGACCTGCCTTCGCACCGCCATTTTTCTTCCTTCGAAGGGTCGGTTTGATTGGTGCTAATACTCCTTATATTTGGTGCCGGTTCCGTATGTCGTTGGCGCTTGTTCCCTGCGTGGTTGGCGCTGGTTCCAAATTATTGTCGGAACCAGCGCCGTCAGAATGCATGTATGGCCGAAATGCGGCGCAGGCTCCAACGATATAATGAAGCCTGCGCCACCAAAGTGGGGTGCCGGCGCCAACGGGGTGGGGTGCCGGCGCCATGGAAGACGGAACCTGGCGCCATGGAGGACGGAACCTGCGCCACAGGGGAAATAATTGTCTAGGCGGGGTGGGGGAGAGAAAGAAAAACCTCTAGAGAATGTTCATGGACTGTTCGCGGACCTTTTCGAGCTCGTCTTTCATGCGGACGACGAGCTGCTGGATGCCGGCGTGGTTGGCTTTGGAGCCGGTGGTGTTGATCTCGCGGCCCATTTCCTGGATGATGAAGCCGAGCTTCTTGCCGGGGTAGGGTTCGCCGTCGATGGTTTCCATGAAGTATTTGCAGTGCTGGCGCAGGCGCACTTTTTCTTCGTTGATGTCGTACTTTTCGAGATAGAAAATCATCTCCTGCTCGAAACGCTCCGGGTTGGGCTTGGCGGCTAAGTCCTCAAGGGCCTTGTTCAGGCGCTCGCGGACCGTTTCTATGCGCTCGCCTTCCAGGGCTTCGACCTGGTCGTAGAGGGCCAGGATGCCATTGACGCGGGATGTTACATCGGCATAAAGGGCTTTGCCCTCCGTGGCGCGGTAGTCCATGAGCTGGGCAAGGGCGGCGTCCAGGGCCTGGGCCACGAGGGGCCATTCGTCGGGGCCGATTACATCGGCCTTCTTGGCGTCTACTACGTCGGGGAGGCGGAGGATGGCGGCGGCGAGATCGCTCGCGTTCATCGGCTGGCCCAGGGCCGATTCGATGCTGCTGCGGTATTCGTTGAAGGCTTCCGCATTGATGCTGTGGGCACCGTTGCCGGCGGCGGGCTCGAAGCCGATGTACAGGTCGATGGTGCCGCGTACGAGTTTATCGGCCAATAATTTACGCACCTCCAGCTCTTTGTCTTTGGGGAGGAGGGACGACTTGATATTTATGTCGGCGCTTTTGCCGTTGAGCGTGCGGATTTCGAGGGTGAGGGTGCCGCTCGCGAGGGTGGCTTCGGCCTTGCCGTAGCCGGTCATGGACTGAATCATCTTTGCTTTTATTTATGCACTGCAAAGATACTGAAATATTTTAACAAAAGCCGCGCTTAAAACCCTAAGTTTTTACGTAGTAAAACTTTGCTAAATCATGTTTTATTTTGTATCTTTGCTTAACTATTCTTGCTTTGAGGAATAGTAGGCAGTCGGGGTGTCAGCTGGATAGCGACCAAACGATAGAAACCTAAACTTGTTTCGCTTGCCTATATCGTTACCCTGCCTGCGTTCTGTTATTGTGGGTAGGGGAATTAGAGAAGTGTCCTCACACGCTAAAACTTATGAAAAGAACCATCATCATTACCGGCGGGGCGGGTTTCATTGGCAGCCACGTGGTGCGCCTGTTCGTGAACAAGTACCCTGAGTATAAGATTATCAACCTGGATAAACTTACCTATGCGGGCAATCTGGCCAATCTCAAGGACATTGAGGACAAGCCGAATTACCGCTTCGTGAAGATGGACATCTGCGACTTCGAGGGTGTCCTGAAGCTCATGCAGGAAGAACACGTGGACGGCATTATCCACCTGGCCGCCGAGAGCCACGTGGACCGCTCCATCAAGGACCCCTTCACCTTTGCCCAGACCAATGTCATGGGAACCCTGTCCCTGCTGCAGGCCGCCAAGGCGTGCTGGGAGCCGACTCATTATGTCATCCCGAGCGAAGTCGAGGGATCTCCTATCCCTTGCAGGTTCTACCACATTTCCACGGACGAAGTGTACGGCGCACTGGAGATGACCCACCCGGAGGGCATTGAGCCTCCTTTCAGCACCAAGGCATCTTCCGGCAAACATCACCTGGCATACGGTGAGGAGTTCTTTACCGAGGACCTCAAGTACCAGCCGCACAGCCCGTACAGTGCGGCAAAGGCTTCTTCCGACCACTTTGTGCGGGCTTTCCACGACACTTTCGGGATGCCCACCATCGTGACCAATTGCTCCAACAACTACGGGCCTTATCAGTTCCCGGAGAAGTTAATCCCCCTTTTCATCAACAACATCCGTCACCGGAAACCCCTGCCGGTCTATGGCAAGGGGGAGAACGTGCGCGACTGGCTGTACGTGGAGGACCATGCACGGGCCATCGACCTCATTTTCCACGAGGGCAAAGTGGCCGAGACCTACAACATTGGCGGGTTCAACGAATGGAAGAACATAGACATCATCAAGGTGCTCATCAATACCGTGGACCGGCTGCTGGGCCGCCCGGAGGGGGCCGATATGGACCTCATCACCTACGTGACGGACCGTGCCGGACATGACCTTCGCTATGCCATCGACTCCACCAAGCTGCAGCGGGAGCTGGGCTGGGAGCCTTCGCTCCAGTTCGAAGAGGGCATTGAGAAAACGGTTCGCTGGTACCTGGACAACCAGGCCTGGATGGACAACGTTACCTCCGGTGATTACCAGAAGTACTACGACGACATGTACAAAAACAGATAGTTTTTCTGTCATACCGAGTTTCTTTTTGTCATACCGAGCGAAGCGAGTGTATCTCTCATTAATGAGATCCTCTCTCGGGACGACATAACACAATGATAGTTATGAAAATTGCAGTTGCCGGTACCGGCTATGTGGGTTTAAGTATCGCCACCCTTCTGGCGCAGCACCATGAAGTTGTTGCCGTGGACGTGGTTCCGGAGAAGGTGGAGAAGATTAACAAGAAGATTTCTCCTATTCAGGACGAATACGTTGAGAAGTATTTGGCCGAAAAGCCGCTGAACCTGGTGGCTACGCTGGATGGCCGCGCCGCCTATGCCAGCGCTGACTTCGTGGTTATTGCCGCGCCTACCAACTATGACCCGGCGAAGAACTTCTTTGACACTTCGCACGTGGAGGAGGTGATTGAGCTGGTGCTGGAGGTGAACCCGGAGGCCGTGATGGTGATTAAGAGCACCGTGCCGGTGGGGTATACCCGCTCTGTTCGGGAGAAGTATCATTGCGAGAACATTCTGTTTGCACCGGAGTTCCTGCGGGAGAGCAAGGCGCTGTATGATAATCTTTATCCTTCCCGCATTATTGTGGGGTTTGACGACGTCATTGCCGGCCCCGACCGGCAATCTCCTCTTTCTAAGGCTGCCCACACGTTTGCTTCTCTCATTGCCGAGGGCGCCATCAAGGAAGACGTCCCCGTGCTGTTCATGGGCTCCACCGAGGCGGAGGCAGTGAAACTCTTTGCCAATACGTATTTGGCGCTTCGCGTTTCCTACTTCAACGAGCTGGACACCTACGCCGAGATGAAGGGCCTCGACACCCAGGCCATCATCGAGGGCGTGTGCCTGGACCCGCGCATCGGCACGCATTACAACAACCCTTCCTTCGGCTACGGCGGTTACTGCCTGCCGAAGGACACCAAGCAGCTGCTGGCAAACTTCAACGACGTGCCCGAGAACCTCATCCACGCCATTGTGGAGAGTAACCGCACCCGCAAGGATTTTATTGCCGACCGCGTACTTACCAAGGCCGGCTACTACAGCTACTCCGGTATTAACGACTACACCGCCTCCGAGGAGAAAGAGGTTGTGATTGGCGTGTACCGCTTAACCATGAAGTCCAACTCCGACAACTTCCGCCAGAGTGCTATCCAGGGCATCATGAAACGCATCAAGGCCAAAGGTGCCAAAGTAATTGTTTACGAACCCACCCTGGAGGACGGCTCTACCTTCTTCGGCTCCCTTGTGGTGAACGACCTTGCCGCCTTCAAGTCCCAGTCCCATGCCATCATTGCCAACCGCTACGACTCCGTGCTGGACGACGTTCGCGAGAAGGTTTATACGAGAGATATTTTTAAGAGAGACTAGAATCTCTAACTCCCTAACCACTATGTTTACACTAATCACCTTACCCTACACTCTGGACTCCCTTGCCCCTGTCATTTCCCGACAGACCCTGGAGTTCCATCACGGCAAGCATCTGCAGGCCTACGTTGACAATTTGAACAAGTTGATTGCAGGGACAGAATTGGAGGGCAAAAGCTTGGAGGACATCCTTGTCATACCGGTTGCTCCTAATGTCATACCGAGCGCAGCGAGTGTATCTCCTGCCATCTTCAACAACGCCGGCCAGATCCTGAACCACGAGCTGTACTTCACTCAGTTTGCCGCAGCGCCGTCATTGCCGGCTCCGACCGGCAATCTCCTCTCTCAGATTGAGAAACAGTGGGGCTCCTTCGACGCCTTCAAGTCCGACTTCGAATCCAAAGGCACAGGCCTCTTCGGCTCCGGCTGGGTCTGGCTCCAGGCGAACGCCGCCGGCGCCCTTTCCATCGCCCAGTACGCCAACGCCGACAACCCCGTGGCGCACGGCCTGAAGCCGCTTCTGACCTTCGACGTCTGGGAGCACGCCTACTACCTCGACTACCAGAACCGCCGCGCCGCCCACCTGCACGAGCTCTGGAAGATCCTCGACTGGTCCGTGATTGAAAAGCGCTATATCTAATCTTTAGCATCCTCGAGTATGGTTGACTTCAAGAATGAATGTGGCTTGACCACCATCAAGGACATCGTTACCACCGATTCAACGTTGTCCCGAATCTATGGATTCATTCTATACTCCGACCGTAACCCTTATGTGGTTAAGGTTCTGCAGGACGATGCCTTCTGGAACTCTCTAAATGAAATCTCCGGAAGCAATTGGCCAATCTTTGCAGTTCGTCCCCTCCGCGATGGATGTTATGATTGTGATGCACCTCGCCTTGGAAAGACCAACGGCTTTTATGAGATGGTCCCAATTTGGAAAGAGCCGAAAGACAACCTTCGTGTCCTCAACGATTTTGGCCTCAAGAGTTCAGAAGATTTCCCTCTCTTCGTCGCCTTCATGTGGGACGATGAGGACAAGTTCCACCAGGTCTCCATCCCCATTCGTGGTAAAGACGTCGACTCAACCTACAAGTACCTAGAGAAGATTGTCCAGACCATCTCCGACACCGAAGCCAAGGTCGCCCCGGAATACAAGCACTCCGTAAACGTTTTCCGTAACGTCGCCGAACAACTCCAATCCCTGGACGCTCAAACGGTATTCGTCGAGAACGTGAAGCTTGTCAAAAGCCTCTACGACTTCTTTAGCTTTTTAAAAGGCTTCTTCAAGTAGTTTTATACGACTGACGAGTTTGGTGTTTTGTTTAGACTGTTTGCTTAATTAAGCAGTTATTGCCGAATACTAGTTGATGAATCCTATTAGTTTCGATATTTATATTTAGTTGAATTATGATAGAGCAGAGGTATAAAGATTTAATTGATAAATTGATCGAAAGCACATTGTCAAAAAAGATTTCTTGGCAGATCACAACAGATAGGGAAAGCGAATTTCGTGTGACCTTGGGCTCAAATACGCTTACAACGGATAATTGGGTTTTGTTTGAGAACAATAATAAGTGCGTTGATTTAAGCATTCGAAATCAGCAAGGTGTATCTATATATCGTATCGCATTCGAGGATAACGATTTGGAGGGAGAAGATTATGCTTATTTAATGCGTCTTTATTCTGCTGCAAAGGACTCTTATTATAAGGTGGATGATACAATCGCTGATATAATGGACCACCTTAATTAATCCGTAAAACTATTCCGATATGTTGTGGAGTGAATTAATAGAATCTAATCTATTCCATCTTGTTTCTATGCTTTTTTGCATAGGAGTTGTTGTTTGGCTTCTCGCTCGGCATTTTTTTGAATTAAAGGATGATTCAGATAAGGCCAAGATAAGGTTGTTGAATACCGCTTACATTTCGGGAATCTTATTGTTTATCATTATTGAATTGTTGACTGCAATTTGTATGAGAAACAATGATAGAGATGCTATTTTGGACTATGTAAGTTTTGCGGCCACTCTCTCCTCTTTGATTCTATCTGTTGTCGCGATTATTTTTACGATTGTTTCTAGCAATCGCGGAGAAAAGCAGTATCAGAAGCTTGATAGGGTGTCCGATGATGTTCGAAACTCACTTACGAGTTTCTCGAATAAAACTTCTCACTTTGACGAATCCATTGATAGGTTCAAGGAGCTTGCTGATGGGCTTTCTTCTCAAATTAATGCGGTTTATGAAAAACTTAGCGGTCTTGAGTTGCCTATTAATGAGATAAAAAAGCACATGCAGGCGAACAAGGAGTCTGTCAAACAGCCTCTAGTTAAGCAAAAAGATGGAAACCTGGATATTAAGTTTTCTGTTGAGACATACGTTAAGGTTGGCTCTTTTAGTGGTAATCTTGCTCTTTACGCCTGTGTGTTGTCAAAAGAGCACTCTATTGAGTTCGATCTGTCTGATATCGCCGAGAATCCAGATGATGAGGCATATAAGTTTGGCTATCTTGTTTCTTCAAGCGCTATCGGTGTTTTATCTTTTGGTGTAAGTGGTAATCGTCATATAAATGTTAACTCTTTTGCTGACGGTCTAAAAGAGTTCTTACTGCCGGTCATAGAAAAGTATATTAATGACGAGCCAAACGAGAACAACAAGAAGATCGTTATGGCGTCCTTCGAGAGTGTTAAGAAACACTTCGGCGAATAGTTGTTGTTTTTGACGATCTCTTTAAGGGGGTTCCTCAAAGCCGCCACGGTTAAGTAGCTTGATTGCCGGTATGGTTCTCACTGAAAGTAATTTTTGATGGGATTCTAAAGTTAGTTGCAATATGAGAAAGCAAGAAATCAAAAACATTTTAATTAAGGATTTAGTCTTATGGACTGAGAATCCTCGCGATCCTATTGATTCCAATGCGAAAGACCAGGATATTGTTGACATGGCAACTTCGGATAAGAGTGGACTCTGGAAGCTATCTCGGTTAGCTTCTCAGATGGGGGATTACTACGATTTCAGTGAGATCCCAATTGTTGTATATGAAGATGGTAAGCCAATTGTGTACGATGGTAACAGAAGGGTTATTCTTGCCAAACTGGCAAAAGGGATTGTGTCTACTGATGCTGTAATTAAACCATTGCCTTCTGTTCCAGATGAGATTCCTTGTAATGTATGTGATAAGGAGACCGCAATTGATAGCGTGTTAAGAAAACACGGGACTTCGGGCTCCTGGCGTCCGTTGGAACGTGATAAGTTTATTCAGAAGTATAAGGGCGGAGTTAAGAGTGATTTTATTGTTATTGATGAAGCAACAGACGGCCTAATATCCACTCATGAGAAATTGAATCAAGGTTTCGTAAAGGATGAGGTTTTTAGCCCATCGAATCTTTCAAATATCGGTCTCAGAATTGTCGACGGGCATTTGGAGAGTAGGCATAGCAAGGAGGAACTTTCTCAGATACTAAATGATTTGCGTTTAAAAATTGAGGGCAATTATTTGAATACCCGTAAATCTCGTGGCGATGTCTTATCAGTGTTGGATGTTGAGACTCGACAACTAATAGAGGATAACAAGAATAATGCTTTCAGTCATATCGGCGGGCACGTGTGTGAATCCCCTAGGGAAAGTAGTAGTAAGACAAGAATAACAAAGAGAACAAAAGTAACATATCCTCCGATTTTTGGTAAGCCATTATCATTAAAACCGGGAGATGTCAACAATCTCTATCGCGATATATGCGATTTGTACACATTCTATAAGATTCAAAGTTTATCCCCTTCCTTTACAGCAATTATTAGAATGTCATTACGGCTCTTATGTGAAACCGCTGCGAAAGACCTTAGCTATAGTGGCGGAATTTCGGAGTACCTAAATAAGTTTTTTGCGAAGGCAAAAAAGAATCTTTCGAGTGATGAAAAGACGCTTCTGTCTAATAATAACGTCAAAGAAGGCTCGATTCTTCCATTACTGCAAACAGGGGCCCACAACTATTCCTCATCGCTGAACTTTGATCAGACACTAGCAATCTCAATAGTACTGGGCTCCATGCTAATGATAACTCACGGGAAATAATTATGGGGCGAAGGTATTATTCCCCTTTACGTTACCCAGGGGGGAAGGATAAGATTTTTAGGTTTGTTGCATCCCTGATTAGGGAGAACAATCTTATTGGCATCAATTACGCCGAGCCTTATGCTGGGGGTGCGGGTCTTGCGTTACACCTGCTGGATAGTGAATATGTCGGAAAAATCTATATCAACGATCTCTCTCCTGCGATTTATGCCTTTTGGAATACAATTCTTGATAGACCCGATGAGTTTTGTGCATGGATAAAGTCAGTCCCCGTTGACATGAAGTCGTGGTATTACTATAAAGACCTTCAATCAAGCGAAGACCAGTTTGAGCTAGCCAAATCTACTTTTTTCTTGAATAGGACTAATGTTTCTGGCGTATTGAAAGGCGGCGTGATTGGAGGACTTGAGCAGAGGGGACGGTATAAGATTGATGCAAGGTTTAATAAGCCCGACTTGATTGATAGAATTCAATCCATCGCAAAGATGCGTGATCGCATTCAGTTGAGTAATCTAGATGGTATACAATTCGTGAATATGATAAATAGGCGAAAAGAGAACCTCTTTATCAATCTTGATCCGCCTTACTATGAGGATGGGAAGGACTTATATCTGAACTTTTATGGTGATAATGATCATAAAAAGTTGGCAAAATGCGTTGAGCGTATTAATAAGTATTGGATGGTATCATATGATAACACCGAATTCATTCTAAATCTTTATCGTCAGCATGATATCATTAAATATAGGCTAAGTAGTGGTACATCTAATGGGATGGGAGAGGAGATTATCATTCTTTCGCCAACCATTAGTGCGCGGGAATCATTAGTGGAGTTGAATCTCATTCAATAAGCAGGTAAGGCTACAGTGCTCAATTTTAGTTTTCCTTATCCAATCTATGTAGAAACTTAATTCCATTCGTTGTGCCACAAAGCCGATAATCCTCTACAGGAAATAATAATACGAACTATATGCCCATCCCCACCCTCTCCACCTCCCGCCTCCGCGTCCTGGTCGAGCAGCCCGTCACGCAGCAGCGCAGCACCGTCACGCCGCGGGGTGGAAACGCTTAAACGAGCCATAGAAGATAACAAAAACCAAGATATTTAGAATCTAACGACATATAGACTTAATGCTAGTATTTGGAACCCGCCCCGAGGCTATCAAGATGTGCCCCCTGGTAAAAGAGTTCCAAAAGCATCCAACAGAGTTTGAAACAATAGTGTGTGTCACTGGTCAGCATCTTTGATGTGAAGCCGGATTATGACCTCAATATCATGACGCTGGGGCAGGACCTCGGTCACGGCTGGAGCGGCGACATGTCCGGAACAAGATAAGACTTAGTTATAGTGCTCAGCCAGATCAAAATAACCTGGCGAAGGCGCAAACAATGGCAAGTAAACAAACATAAGACACTATCCTTAAAAGAAAGTAATATGAAAACCATGAAATCATTAGCCCTCATTCTGCTGAGCTGCTGTTGTGTAAGCATGGCCGTGGCGCAGATCAGGATGCCCCAGATTATTGCAGAGACAGAGAAAGCAAGAGTCGAGGTCGATAATGGCCAGGAGAAGCTGGTCATTATCATCGGCAGGAAAGCCGATAATGAAGTAAGCATTAATTTGCCTTTAAGTGAAGATGTCTGGAATTCTTTGCTATCTCTTGTTCGTGCGCCCTGGGGCGAGGATTCCATTCAAATGAAGGATGAACGTGGACAGAAAGTTGAAATCCAGAAAGCCAAAGTTAACGGGGAAGATGGTCTCTTTTTCCTGTCGGGATCTACTCATGTCGCAATCCTTAATCGGGATATTCTTAACCTGCATGGTGTTTCACATAAGCCCTCAAATAACTTAATTGATCGCCAAGGTAAGAAGAGTTTATCCGTTTCATTAACAAAAGAAACGTTTGAGTTGTAAGGCGTGAAACTGAGATAAATACAGAGGTTCTCAAACGGATAACGACAAAAACAGAAAAATACATCATATGCAAACCATACTAGTTACCGGTCATGCGGGGTTCATTGGGAGTAATCTAGTGAAGCGCCTGTTCAAGGAAATGCGGGATGGGACCGTCGTGGGCATTGACAACCTCAATGATTACTATGACCCTAGCCTCAAGGAGTACCAGCTCCAGGAACTGGAGAAGGCGAAGCCGGCGGGCATCATGTACATCTCGATTAAGGGAAGCATTGCCGACCGGGAGCTCATGGCCCACTGCTACAGTAAGCTATACAACATCCCCAGCACCGGCCTTCGCTTCTTCACCGTGTACGGCCCCGCCGGCCGCCCCGACATGGCCTACTTCAGTTTCACCAATAAAATAAACTGCTTAAAGGCGAAACCATCCAGATATACAACTACGGCAATTGCCGCCGCGACTTCACCTATGTGGACGACATCGTGGAAGGCATCGTGCGCGTGATGCAGAAAGCCCCCGCCAAGAAAACCGGCGACGACGGTCTGCCCATCCCGCCCTACGCCGTAACATCGGCGGCGGCCAGCCCGAGAACCTGCTGGACTTCGTGAATATCCTGCAGGAAGAACTCCTCCGCGCCGGCGTCCTCCCGCAGGACTACGACTTCGACGCGCACAAGAAATTAGTGCCAATGCAACCGGGCGACGTTCCCACCACCTATGCCGATGCTTCCGCCCTCGAGCGCGACTTTGGGTTTACTCCGAGGATTACTCTTCGAGAGGGGTTGAGGAAGTTTGCAGAGTGGTATAAAGAGTATTATGGATAATAGCAAAAATAATCATAATCATGTCAGTTTTTAAAGACAAAATTCTTCTTATTACCGGAGGAACAGGTAGTTTCGGTAATGCAGTGTTGAACCGTTTCCTCCGTACAGACATCGGCGAAATTCGCATCTTCTCCCGTGACGAGAAGAAGCAGGACGACATGCGTCATGACTTCCAGGCCCGTATGCCGGAAGTCGCCAATAAGATTAAGTTCTACATTGGTGACGTGCGCAATAAGAGTACGCTGAAGTACGCCATGCAGGGCGTGGATTATGTGTTCCATGCCGCAGCATTGAAGCAGGTTCCCAGCTGCGAATTCTTCCCGATGGAAGCGGTTAAAACCAATGTGATTGGTACTGATAACACCTTGGATGCTGCTATTGAAGCCGGCGTCAAATGCGTCATCTGCCTCTCCACTGACAAGGCTGCTTATCCTATCAACGCCATGGGTATCACCAAGGCTATTGAGGAGAAGATAGCAGTAGCGAAGTCTCGCTTGAGCGGCGATACTAAAATCTGCTGCACGCGCTACGGCAACGTAATGTGCAGCCGTGGTAGCGTCATTCCTCTGTGGATTGATCAGATCCGCAAGGGAAACCCCATCACGCTCACGGAACCCAAGATGACCCGCTTCATCATGAGCCTTGAGGAGGCGGTGGATCTGGTGCTCTTTGCTTTTGAGCACGGCCAGAATGGTGACATCCTGGTGCAGAAAGCCCCCGCTTGCACTATCCAGACCCAGGCGGAGGCCGTGTGTGAGTTGTTTGGTGGTAAGAAAGAGGATATCAAGGTCATTGGCATTAGGCATGGTGAGAAAATGTATGAAACTTTGCTCACTAACGAAGAGTGCGCCAAGGCCATTGATATGGGCAACTTCTACCGTGTACCGGCCGATAACCGTACGCTGAATTACGACAAATTCTTTACAGAAGGTGACGTTGAGCGTGAGGTGTTGACCGAGTTCAACAGCAACAACACGAAGTTGCTGAGCGTAGAAGAAACTAAGGCCAAGATTGCCACCCTGGAGTACATCCAGAATGAGCTGGAAGGCATACCCAACCTCTCTAAGTAGATTCGCTCAAATTAACGATTATCATTTTAACATTTAACATCACCACTCCAGGCACTGTTGCCTGCAAGCGGTCAATAGAGCCTTCCGTTCCCCACAGCAAGACTGTGGCCGGCGAGCCGCCCACGGACTTGCTTGTATCCACCGCACCACAAGCAGGTACCTGTCTGCAAGATTTAAAAACGGGAATTAACGGTTAACAATTAACATCTGAGCAACAAAACGAGGATAATGCGTATGAGAAAACTGATAACCATAATAGTACTAATCTGTTACTCATTCTGCGCTTTTGCACAGGATGCGGTCCAGCAAGAAGATACTAAAGTTATGCAAATGCGAAAAGATATAGGGATTGACTACTCAATGCCAGACTTCAAGACAAAGATAATTGATGGCGAGATAATAGGGACTCATCTGGCCGGAATGCTCAATCTTCTTCAGAAGTACTATAACGATGGCACTTACAATTGGAAACTTGCGGCAATTGTGAAGGAACAGAAGGGTATGGTAAGTCAGGTTCCATTGATAAGATGAAGGTTGCTGAAATTATTAAGGTTGGTGATACCATAAGTGTCAAAATGAATACAAAGCTTTCCAAGAATACGGAGGGCATAAAAAACGCTGATATAGTAGTTGTCTTTTACAAAGGAGTTTCTTCTAGTCAAACTGTTAATTCATTATTCTCATACTTAAGCAGATACGCTCAATAAAGTGTTTTAATATAATAAATAATGGTAAGAATCCTATTTTCGATATTTGCATACTTATATATTTTATTATTTAAGAGAGGTGTTAAAAGTAACTTCCCTTGTTATGTAAATCCCAAGTTTTTATTTAAAGGTTTGAAAAATCTTTGTGACGTTCATTTGGGATCAGCATTTATTGGAGCGGACGTTAGAATATCAAATGGTTGTTATTTCTTTGAAGATCCGCAGTTGTTTGGTAAAGTACGTGTAGATCGCTATTCTTCGATATGCGGTCCTGCAACTAGAATCTTTGCAAAGATTAATGAAATCCATATTGGATCTTTTTGTTCTATTGCCTCAAATGTTATCATACAAGAATATAATCATAGAGTTGATACGGTGTCAACATATGATGTGTTAGCTCATATCTGCAAAGAAGATGAACTGGAAGCTACTACTACATCAAAAGGACCGATTAATATAGAAGAGGGTGTATGGATAGGCTCAAGTGCTGTAATTTTGTCAGGAGTTAATATTGGGCGAGGTGCAATTATTGGAGCCGGTTCCGTCGTTGTTAATGATATTCCTCCCTATGCTATAGCAGTAGGTAATCCCGCTAAGGTAATAAAGTATCGTTTTTCAGAAGCCTCGATTAAGGTTATTGAAGATAGTAAATGGTGGACATGGGATGAGGAAACAATCATATCAAATAAAGAGTTTTTCAAACAGATACTGAAATAGGGATCTATTCTTGTTCATGATGACTCGTATAAAAGATATAATAAGGATGCCGCTGGTCAGGAACACTCTGAAACTGTCATCTAGCAGTTTGATTCTGACGTTCCTACCTTTGTTAGTTACACCAATACTTTCACGATTATATACACCTGCTGATTATGGTGATTGGGGAGTCTTTTCCAGTGTGCTATATATTGTGAGCGCATTTGTTTTTCTTTCATATGAGAACACGATAGTAAAAACGGATGACGAGAGAGAAATTCCAATTCTTATTACTCTCTGTTTGTTGGCACTTTTCTTTGTCTCTCTTGGAGTATTTGTTGTGTTTAAAGGGGGCGCTTTATTAGGATTTGATTTTTTTGTATCATTCCCGTGTTTCCCTCTCTTAATTCCAATAATTGTTTTTGCTGGTTTATATACCCTTTCTACAAATATCGCAAATCGTGAGAAAAAATATAATTCAATGGCAGCTTCGAGTATTGTCCAAGGTGTTACTCAGGCAGTTCTTCGAATTATATTAGGTGTGTACCCAATTATTTCATATGGACTTATTGTTGGTAACCTTGTAGCACAGGCACTGGCAACGACAGTACTAATTATCAGTTTAGGGAAATTCGTAAGCAATTATGGATTCAATAGCGTTTCTTGGCAGAGTGTGAAATTAGCTGCCGTAAAGTATAGAAAGTTCCCATTATTTGATGCTCCTGCAAGATTCATAGAGTTTGCGATTGGAAATCTAGCAATCATTATTCTAGCACAATTTTGGACAAAAGAAGATATAGGCTGTTTTTCTATGGTTACCCAGTTTGTATTAATACCTATAACAATAATTGGTTCTTCGATGGGGAATGTATACTATAGAGAGATTTCTGAGAATTATAACGATAAGGAGGCACTAAGCAGAGCAACAACTAGGGTTGGTAAGATTAGTTTTGTGCTATCAGTTATGCCTATCCTATTTCTGTCATTAGGGGGAGATCGGCTGTTTGCGATGTTTTTAGGAGGCAAATGGGATAATGTGGCTCCTATATCATTATGTATGGTACTGTTTTCTGTACCAGTTATTTTATCAGAGCCATTATTGCCAATTTTTAGGACATTGGAAAGGCAAGAGATACGGTTTCGCATAAATGCCGTCAATTTTATCCTTGCATTAGGGATGTTGATTTTTATGGCTATTTTTACTCATAACCTATATCTATCAATTACCATTTATTCCCTTGTCTATGCTATTTTGCGTTTTATTATGCTTCATAATGAATTGACTTTGTCTGGGCTGAAAGTACGAAATCTATCAAAATGGTTTGTCATAATAATTATTTTATGCTATTGCTTGGCGTTTATTAGAATTATCCCGTACATTATATGAAATTGACAAATAATACTATTTGTAATGATCGCCTTGTGAATTTAGCATTCGGGTGCTTTTATTTATGGCTCTTTCGCTGTATTTATACTGGTTATCTAGTCCCATTCATGGGCTATATGGGGTATGAACTAAATTATTACTCCACTCGAGATATTCTTATTTGCGATGTGTTGACAATCATTCCTTTGTTGTTTTATAGCGTTGAACGGAAAGTGTCAAATTTTATAGCTATCATGATATACCTTTTTATGTATGTGCCTTCTCAGGTATCTATTCAGTATACCTGGGGATGCAAGCTCCAATTCGGGTATATGGTGGCGTTTTTTGTTGGGATGATTTTGTTTTTTCTTGCCTCTAAGAATAAGAAATCGCGTACTAAATACAAAACTAAAATAGGTTCGATTGATTTATCGATATTTGTTATAATAGGGTTCATATTTGCTTTAGTAGTTTTATTTGTATTTAGAAACAACTTACATTTTGTTTCTTTTGCAGATGTTTATAGTTTACGTGAGGAAAACAGCGAGATAAATAAGGATTTTCGTTTGGTTGGTTATTTCCAGATGTGGTGCCAGAACTTATTCTCGCCGCTATTGATAACCGTAGGTCTTCACAATAAAAATAAACGATATTTACTTTTGGGCATATTGATGTCTTTGCTGATTTATACTTCGACAGGATTAAAATCATCAATAATATCTCCATTTGCTGTTATTGGTTTTTATCTATTCATGAATAAGTATATGAAGGAGTCAATCGCATTGTTTTTGCCTGTTTTCACAATTTTAATTGGCGTTATATTTTTATCTAGTTCCTTCTTTTCAGGGGAAGTGGCAAATATGGCTTATGGCGTAATATTCATGCGCTCTATAGGAATTGCAGCTCAATTGGCTCCATGTTACATTACTGTTTTTGAGACTCATACCTATACCTATTACTCCCATATCAGAATAGTGAATAAAATAACTGGAATGTATCCTTTCTCTAATCCGTCTTTAGGAAATGCAGTTTGGGGAGAATATACGGGAAATGATTCAACTAATGCCAACGCAAACTTTTGGCTCACTGATGGGACTGCAGCGGCTGGTGTAATAGGAGTATTTTTGGTATCATTCTTCTTTTATTTTCTACTGGTATATTTAAACAAATTGTCAAATGCTCATGATCAAGCCACGGTATTTGCAATGTTAATATCTATTATCATTGCGCTTACAAATGTATCGGTTTTTACTACGTTGCTTTCTTGCGGTTTAATAATAGCAATGGTTATTTTACGGTATTGTAAATTGGATTTAAAATAACCTATACAGGATAGTTTGACTAGTTTGACAGGTATTATACATATAAGGGAATGTATAATAATCCATTCTTGATTTTTTAATTATAAAGAGAATAACAATGATTAACGTTGGTATTATTGGATGTGGCTTCGTAGGTGGAGCCCTCAAAGATTGGTTGGAGCATAATAATCCAGAGTGCAAACTTTTCATTAGTGATCCCCCTAAGGGTTACAATGATGATCTTAGTAACATTGACATTGCATTCCTTCAGATTCATGTTCCTACCGAGGATGATGGAACTCAGGACTTGACTCTCATGAAGGAGTTGATAACGAACCTTCCTGATGTTCCTGTATTTGTACGTACCACTATTCTTCCTGGTACAAGTGACCGTCTTTCTAAGGAGACCGGACATCAGGTCTGTTACATGCCCGAGTTCCTAACTGAACGTACCTTCATCGAGGACTTTAGGAAGCAGACGATGGTGTTTACTGGAGCACATGATTTGCTCACTAAAATATTCGTGGGTAAGAAGTTCACTGTGATGACTCCACTGGAGGCAGAGCTGACCAAGTATATGCATAATGTCTTTGGCGCGTACAAGGTAACCTACTTCAATGCATGCCGTGAGTATTGTGAGCAGATGGGTGCAGACTGGCGTAAGGTGCATACCGGCGTGTTGCTTTCTGGTTATATCAATGACACGCATACTTATGTGCCTGGACCTGATGGTAAGTTTGGATATGGTGGCAAGTGCTTCCCAAAGGATGTCAATGCTTTTGCCAAGATGACTGAAGGGACCCCCTTAGGTACTCTTTTGCAGCATCTGCACGAACTGAACGTTCATTTCCGTGGAGTTGAAGAACATATATAACTTAGAAAGAAAGGAACTATTTCATGTTTAGTTCAATTCAGAGATATAGATTCTTTAATGTTGAAAGAATTTGGTTCTCAAACAAGGGTGACTCTTGTTGTGATATCATTAGATTTACTAGAGCAGAACAACCTTTAAAAGGTAGGAACGTTTATTGTGAACCTGTGGAGACTGTTTTAAGTGATCTTAGAGAAACAACTGATGAGATATTAGCGAAATCCACAAAAACTGTAAAGTATGAAGTAAATAAATGCAGAAAAGAAGGAGTTGAAGTTATTTTTTATAACTCAAAACAACTTCAAGATAACCCTTATATCTTGGATGAATTTGAGAATGCATATATATATTTCGCTAATGAATTACATAATAAAGAATTATTAAAAGCTTATAATAGGAAAAAAGTTGAGAATTTTATATCATGTGGTTGCCTTTTAATCTCAAAGGCTTTCGTTGATAAGGTTTCTATCTACCATGTTTATGCTTATGGTGGAGAAGAGTGCTGTCTTTTATATTCTGTCTCTAACTTTAGAGAAGATCCTTCTAAGAGAAATTTGGCTGGCCGCGCTAATAAGTTGTTGCACATAAATGATATGGAGTTTTTTAAAAGCGAAGGGGTCAAGATTTATGATTGGGGGAATATTTCAAGCTCGTCAAATCCTAATGGCATTGATGTCTTCAAAATGTCTTTTGGTGGCCAGGTATCTACTCTATACAATATATCTGTTGGTAATACGACCGTAGGCAAGATTGTATTAAAGATTCAGAGTTTATTAAATAAAATTCTATGAGAGTTCTGATTTGGACAACTGGGAATGCTTTTACCCCTTCAATGTTATACAAAGAGAATTATATCATAAAAGCCGCCTTAGAGCATGGTGACAAGGTAATGGTATTTGCATCAAAGTATAGTTATGTGGATGGTAAAGAGAAGCATGTGAATGATGAAGAGATTGATCTTCCGTATGGCCTTAAAAGGTTTGAGTATAAGCCTATTATTAATGAGTTCGTTACAAAAAAAGTAAGGTATATTCCAGGTCTAATTAAACATTCTATTTATTATCGACCGGATTTGATATTTGTAAACTGTGCTCAAGTATATAATGTTAAGTTTATTAGGTCGATCAAGAAAGCATTGCCAGAAACTAAGATTGTACTTGACTTTAGCACAAAATATTTGAATAGCGCAAGTAATTGGATATCAAAGAATATATTACACCGCTATTTTTATCGAATTTGGATACAGAAGGCGTTGCCGTATGTCGATAAAGTTTTTTATATATCCGCTGAGTCGCGGGAATTCGCCCATGAAATGTACAGTATCCCTTATGAGATAATGGAACATAATAACCTGCCAGGCGAAACAATACCTTGGGAATTAAAGCAACAGTACCGTGAAGAAATACGTGATGTTATAGGCTTTAAAGGGAATGAGATTTTTGTGTTGTATTCTGGCAAGATATACCCGGACAAAAAGATTGCGGATTTGGTTAGAGCATTTAGCTCAATCAGAAATGAACGGCTTCGGCTTCTAATAATTGGAGTTTTCCAATGTGATGAGCAGTATAGAAATGAAGTTGAGCAATTAATCAAAGCCGATTCAAGGGTTATTTTCAAGGGTTTTGTATCTGGAAGTGAACTGACAAAATTTGTGTGTGCTTGTGATTTATATGTTCAGCCAGGTTCAATATCACAAACATGTCAGACGGCTGTTTGTTGCGGAACTCCTTTATGCTTTAATGATATACCAACCCATCGTGAGATCTATAATGGAAATGGCTTCTTTGCTGATAACGAGGATCAGTTGGCAGATGTCTTTGAAAAGGTATTATCTGATGATAGTTTATTAAGTGATATGAGTAATCTCTCTTATGAAATGGCGAATACTGAGCTGGATTATAAAATCATTTATAATAAAATATTGAACGCTGTCGGTTTGAATAGTCATTCTTAAATGATGATAATAAGAAATATTCTCCATAGAGCATTAAGCAAACTCCTACACATAATATACGGTATTTGTGGGAGAGCATTGTCATCACAAGGTAGGGTGCTTATGATACATAGTGTTGGTGATGAAAGACACGAGTTTAATATCTCTATAGAGTCATTTGAGCGTTTGCTAAAAAGTATTTCATCGAATAATATAGTTCGCTTAGAAGAATGGGAACGGAAAAGGGATTTTTTATGTCTCACATTTGACGATGTGCCAGATTCTTTTTATCATAACGCCTATCCACTATTAGTTCAATATGGAGTACCGTTTACTATTTTCGTTTCCTGTTCCTTGCTGGATACTCCATTGTATATTTCTTCTGATATGTTGAAGGAAATTGCTTCATGCCCTCTGTGTACATTAGGCTCACATGGGAATAAGCATATATTTTTCCGTGATTTCAACAAAGAAGAAGCATTGAACGATTTATTATCATCAAAGAATTATCTTGAGCGTATTGCTGGAAAGGAAGTTAACTTGTTTGCTTTTCCTTACGGTTCAATCTATGCTTGTGGTTTAAGAAATAAACGAATAGTTTCAAATTGTTATAAATATGGTTTTGGGACTATCGCATCTCCAATAACTAAGCCGCTAACACTTCCTAAGTATTTTCTACCAAGGATTAATGTTAGCGAGAAAATGCTCTCAGATCTTTAATTCCAATGCAGAAAAAAGTTAGCATTATAATTCCTTTTTATAGTCACAAAGATTGGCTGGCAGAGTCATTAGAAAGTGTATTTAGTCAAACCTACTCTGACTATGAGGTTATTTTAGTAGACGATGGCTCAAAGGAGGATATCTCTAGTCTTCTGGAGATTTATAAAGGTAGACTATCATATTATAAGCAAGAGAATAAAGGTCCAGCGGCAGCAAGGAATTTTGGTATAACTAAAGCCGAAGGGGAATATATTGCTTTTGAGGATTCTGATGATATATGGCTACCGGATAAACTTGAGAAGCAAGTATCTTTTATGGAGTCTAGAAACTTAAAGTGGAGCCATACCGGCTTTTATTATTGGTGGCCTGTAAAAGATATATTAAAAGAGATAAATGTTGATCGGGAGTATGGGGACATTTATATCCAACAACACGTATCTTCTAAAATGGCCACGCCATGCGTTATGATAGAACGGGATGTGATTATTAATAATAATTTGAGGTTTCCGGAACAGTATCGCAATGGAGAAGATAGTGCGTTCTGGATGGCTTTAGCAAGGATTAGCCCAGTCGGTTTAATTCAGGAGCCATTGGCTAAAATCAGAATGCGAGGAACAAATAGTTATTCACATGCTATTGAAAGATTTGGGATAGGTGCAGATGCGTATATTAATTATAAAAATAGTTCGGAGCAGTTACCTAAAGGTATTCTACGAATAAAACATATTTACTACATCTATTCTAAGTTTTTTTCAGGTAGAGTCACCCCTGTAAAGGAGTTTATTGCAAAATGTTTTTGGGTAATTCCATATACTATTGAACGAGTTTATGTGAGAAGGCTTGCCAGAATTAGTTATAAGGACGAAAAGTATATTTTAAGAAAATCTGCAGAAGCAAAATGAAGCACACCTTGTGGATAATTTCTGAGCTCTTTCCCCCAGATGAGACATCGACTGCATTCATCTTAGGGGAAATAGCAAATGTGATGGCTCAAAAGTATGAGGTTAAGGTTATTTGTGGACCGGAGATATACGATAAGCGCAAGAATACAGATCCGAACAACAAGTTTGCCCTGAATCCACAGATTGTGGTCACGCATGTTAAGGGAGTAGATCTTGATAAGAATACTTTCTTTGGTAAAGCTATGCGTTTTGCTGTTATAAGTAGACAACTTTATCAAACAGCTAAGAGAAGCATCAAAGAGGGAGATAAGGTGTTGTTGGTGACTAATCCAGCTCCTGTTGTAGCTTTAGTATCAAGACTTCGGAAGAATAGAGAGTTTGAACTGAATATCTTGGTGCATGATGTATTCCCAGAGAATACAGCACCTGCTGGATTGAAACTACCCAAGGTTGCTTACAATTTCCTCAAGAGAATCTTTGATAAGGCTTACAGCAGGGCAGACCAATTGATCGTTTTGGGACGTGATATGAAGCAGATAATAGAAAGAAAGGTCGCTCGTTTTCATAATCATCCCAATGTTGTCATTATCGAAAACTGGGCGGATTTGGATATTATCTCTCCATTAGATATTAATTCGCAATCCCCAAAAGTGATACTTGAGTATGCCGGTAATATTGGACGCCTGCAAGGATTACAATCAGTTATGGAGTGTATTAACTCAGCAAAGAATGAAAGCTTGTTTTTTCATTTGTGGGGAACAGGCGCTGAAGAGGACAGTCTTAAAGAATACGCTAGAAGCCATGGAATGACTCAAGTGTTATTTAAAGGTCCATATCTTCGTTCAAAACAAAGTGAAGTTATTAACAGTTGTGATTTGGCTCTGGTTACTCTTACTGAAGGGATGTATGGTTTGGGTGTGCCATCTAAGACCTATAACATCATGGCTGCCGGTAAAACTGTTCTGTTTATTGGTGAACCCGAAAGTGAGATAGGTCTATTAGTGAATGAGAAAGAGATTGGTTATGTGTTTGAACCTTCTGACCGGGAAGGAATAGTGAGGTTCCTATCTAATCTTTCTCCTGAGAAATGCATCGAGTTTGCAGAAATGGGAAAAAGAGCACGGAAGGTGGCAGAAACGGAATATGCCAAGGAGATTATACTGAATAAATTTGTTGAAGCAATATAATGGAGAAACTCTTATTTACAGGCGGTACAGGGTTTTTGGGTAAAAATGTAATGCCTATCCTCACAAAACAATATAAGGTGACCACTTGTGGTATTGCCCCTGATGATATGATCAAGGCAAATCTTGCGAAAGAAGTGCCTAGTCTTCCAGAGAAATATGATGTGGTGCTTCATGCTTGTGGTAAAGCCCATATGGTACCTAAGACTGAGGAAGAAAAAAAGGTCTTTTATGATGTGAATTATCAAGGTACCGTGAACCTTTGTGCTGCTCTGGAAAAAGTTGGTGTTCCCAAGTCCATAGTGTTTATCAGCACGGTCGCTGTATATGGCTGTGATACTGGTGAATTGATTACTGAGGACCATCCTAGAAATGGAACAAGCCCGTATGCAGAAAGCAAGATAATGGCAGAGGACTATTTGACAAAATGGTGTGACGTGCACAGTGTCATATTAGGTATCCTACGGCCATCATTATTGGCCGGTACTTGTGCACCTGGAAATCTTGGCGCTATGGTGAATGGTATCAAGAAAGGTTTCTACGTAAATCTGGCTGGTGGGAAGGTGAAGAAAAGTATCATGATGGCGGAGGATATAGCTACTTTGGTAGAACTTGTAAAAGATAAGGGGGGAGTTTATAATGTTTGTGATGACAATCACCCCACTTTTGGTGAGATATCTGTGTCTATTGCCAAGCAGTTGGGCGTCCACAAACCATTTAACTTGCCCTACTGGATGGCTTGGTGCATTGCAAAGGTTGGTGATTTACTAGGTCATAAAGCTCCTTTTAATTCATACCGATTAACAAAAATGACGGAATCCCTCACCTTTAGTAACGAAAAAGCAAAAAGAGAATTAGGATGGCAGCCGCTTGATGTGCTGACCAACTATAAGATATAATTCATTTTAATTAATCTTACTTATGTCTGAGAAGAAACTCAAGGTAATTGTATTTACCCAACAAGACAGATTTTTTATCCCCACCAATATCATTAAGGCTTCTAAGGTTTGCGACATAGTAGAGGTCGTGAACAATAAGAGTAAACACTCGTTTGATAATAAGAGGAGTGACCTGATTAATTGGTTTGGTTTTTGGCAGTGTGCTAAAATGGGTATTGTTCAGTGCTGGAAGATATTTGAAGGATGTCTTGATGTGATTTCGGATTACCGGCTCTTTGGCGGCAAGCGTTCTGTGGAGCATGCGGCCAAAAAGATTGGAGCTAAGTATCAGGTGGTAACAAACGTTAATAAACCAGAATTCGTAGAGTATATCCGCAATGTGAACCCGGATTTGATAATATCATATTCTGCTCCTCAGATTATTAAACCTGAACTGTTAGGAGTCCCGAAGTACGGCATTATTAACGTCCATGGGGCTTTGCTTCCCAACTACCGTGGCGCATTCCCTTCATTCTGGTATCTCTATAATGAAGAAAATAGTGCTGGCGCGACCGTGCATAAAATGAGTGCTGCAATTGATGATGGAGACATTTGCCTACAGGCCCCAGTTGATATTTCTGATTGCAAAACCATGTACCAGATCATGAACAAGACTAAGGAATTGGGTGGTGAGTTGATGGTACAGACTATTCAAAAGATATCGGATGGCACATTGGAGACAAAACCCAATAAGACCAGTGAGGGGAGTTATTTCTCTTGGCCTACTGTTGAACAGGCGCGGGATTTTAGAAAAAAAGGGAAACGATTGATCTAAGAAGGATGTATAAAGTCATTAAGAGAATTTTTGATTTCATTTGCGCCCTATTGGGTATTATTGGTACCAGTCCATTATGGGTTATTGCCATTGTGGGTATCCTTGTCTCAGATTGGGGACCAATCTTTTATACAGCTCATCGAATAGGGAAGGGAAATAAGCCATTCAAGATGTATAAGTTCCGTTCTATGCGAGTAGCTAAGGCGGCAAATGAAGCTTCTTTGAGACCTGATGAGGACAGAATTTTCCCGTTTGGTCACTTTATCCGCAAAGTGAAGATTGATGAGTTGCCTCAGCTGTTGAACATCCTTTATGGAACGATGAGTGTTATTGGTCCAAGACCTGTGGCACAAGACCAGTTCGAACTGTTCCGTACGGGTAAATGGAATGAGGCAGCTAAGGTACCTGTCGGTCTGTCTGGACCGGCCGCACTCTATGACTTCATCTATGGCGACCAGTTTACTGATGAGGAGGAGTATATGGAGAAAGTCTTTGAGACCCGCAGAGAGCTGGAATATGTTTACGTAAAGAAAGCAGGCATCTTCTATGATTTGAAGTTGATTGTTTATACGGTGATTTGCATTCTTTATGCATTGTTTGGCGAAGAGTGTAAATGGATACTCAACGAGCTAATAGAATCAGCTAATGAAACTAATTGATGGAAAACAGATTTCCGCTAGCCTAAAATCAAAACTTGCAGAACAGGTTGCTACTTTCCCTGAAAAATATGGTAGAGTCCCGCATTTGGTGGTTGTTCGCGTGGGCGAAGATCCAGCTAGTGTGGTATATGTTAGGAATAAAGCCAAAGCCTGTGAGGCTTGTGGATTTAAGAATACTACTATAGTTAAGGATGAGACTATTGCAGAGCAAGAACTGCTTGACTTGATTGCCCAATTGAATGCTGATGATTCTGTAGATGGCGTTTTGGTACAACTTCCACTTCCTAAACATATAAGTGAGGCTAAAGTGATTGAAGCCATTGATAAATCAAAAGATGTTGATGGTTTTCATCCTTTGAATGTTGCCGGACTTTGGCAGAAGACTCCACATATGGAGCCGTGTACCCCTAAGGGTATAATGTACCTGTTGAAAGAAATGGGTATTGACCCTAAGGGAAAACGAGCAGTTGTCATAGGACGAAGCAATATCGTAGGTCTTCCAGTTGCAAAAATGCTATTGGATGCCAACGCTACGGTAACGCAATGCCATACAAGAACGGTTGATATACCTTCTATTACCCGACAGGCAGAAATACTTGTTGTGGCAGCAGGTAAGGCCAAGATGGTTACAGGTGATATGGTGTCTGATGGTGTCGTGGTAATTGATGTCGGTATGGACAGAGACCCCGAAACCGGAAAACTATGTGGAGATGTAGATTTTGATACGGTTGCACCGAAGGCTTCTGCTATTACTCCTGTTCCCGGAGGTGTTGGCCCCATGACCATTGCGTGCCTGATGCAGAATACCGTAGAATGCTTTCTGAATAAAATCGCAAAATGAGTATAGAGAAAATAGATATTAGCATCCTCGATTCATTAACCTCATTGGCTAAAAGGGATCCAAGGTTGCGTCAGAATTGTGATTTAAGAAATTCGCCAGAAGACCAGTCCCAAAGTATGCTTAATGCAACAGAACCTGGAAGCAAGGTCACGATTCATAGGCATAGCACTTCATCTGAAACAGTGGTTTGCATTCGAGGACGGCTTCTTGAGATGCTTTATGATGAAGAGGGACGCTTGACTCATTCAATAGAATTGAGCCCGCTGGGGCCTGTTGTAGCTTATAATATCCCAATTGGACAGTGGCACTCAGTTCGCTCATTAGAGAGTGGTACTGTAATAATGGAAGTAAAAGACGGTTCATACGAGCCGCTTAAGCCAGAAGACGTAAAGGTATCTGATGACTAAGTACTCATTTATTCAGTTGGTTCGTTTAGGGATTGGGCATGATGCGGGCACAATCCCCTCAGATACGGATTGGAATAATATTGAGGTTCTCGCCAATAAGCAGGGGCTTTCTGCCGTTATCATGGATGGTCTCGAGAAGTTATCCAATCAAATTACGCCACCTAAGGAATTATTGCTTCAATGGATTGGGGAGACGCTTAATAATTATGAGTATAGATACGAATTGTACCGTCGAGCAATAGCTGAAATGGCTGCGTTCTACAACGAGCATAACATAAAGATGATGATTTTAAAAGGATACGCGTGCTCGCTTGATTGGCCCAAACCGGAACATAGACCCTGTGGGGACATAGATGTTTGGCAATTCGGACGGCAGAAAACGGCTGACGTATTTCTTATGTCAGAAAAAGGAATTCGAATAGATGATTCTCACCATCACCATACTGTCTTTTACTGGCGTGATATAATGGTTGAGAATCACTACGATTTCGTTAATGTTCATGGTAGACGTTCAAACAAAGAATTAGAGAGAGTATTCAAGGAGTTGGGTGTTGATGATAGTTTTTATACAGAATTATATGGTGAGAGAATCTATCTACCATCGCCTAACCTGCATGCTTTGTTTCTAATACGCCACTTGGTTAGCCATTTTGCTTCAGAGAGAATTACGCTTAGGCAGGTGCTAGATTGGGCATTCTTTGTTAAAAAGCATTCAAATGAAGTAGATTGGGTATGGTTGATAGCTATTCTGAAGAAATACCATATGGATATGTTTGTGGAATGTTTAAATGGTATTTGTATAAACGATTTAGGATTTAAACCTGAAGCATTTCACGTAACTCATTTTGATTCTTCTCTTAAGGATCGAGTTCTGCAAGACATTCTTTCTCCAGGCTTTGAGGGTAAAGAGCCCAAAATGATTATTAAACGTCTCTTATATAAATACCGCCGTTGGCAGGCTAATGCTTGGAAACAACGTTTGTGCTACTCGGAGAGCAGATGGAGTGTCTTTTGGTGGGGGGTATGGTCTCATTTGTTGAAACCGGCCTCGATATGATGTTTGCTGTATAAAAACCATGCGGATTTATAGCAGCATATATTAGGATAATTGAGGCGAGTATTGGTAGAAATCTTTAGTGAGTCGGAAAAAGCACATGGTGCTGCCGCTTTCGCGGCTGCACCATGTGTGTGGGGAGTGAAGGGCTCTAATGGCTGCAAGCCATTTGTGCCCGTAACGGGGGATCACTTCTTGAGATAACGGATTACCTGATGGCGGTTAGCTTTGCGGTTTTTACGGCAGCTAACGTGAATCCAATAGTCCTTACCGTTGGAGGTTTCCATGATCAGCTGATCAAAGTCAGTGTGATGCTCAAGGAAATCAAACCACACTTTTGGTTCATGGTTCACGATTCAATAATAATTCAAGATTAACGGTTAACGCTAATGAAGTATTTGAAAGCAATTTGGGAGTTTTGTAGGTATGTGTTTGTATCGCAGAGGAGACCCACTGACGGTTAAGGGTTCAAGGTGAATGGTTAAGGGGTTTAAAGAAAAATGAAATATTTATGGGGAGTTTTAGGACATCATCGGTATTTCGGTTTACCAAAGATTTTGACTTGTTAAAGAAGATTATTAGGGATGGAATAATTCCTAATTATTGTGAGGAGGATTTGACTTTTGACGATGAATCAGAGTTTGTCGTAGGAATACCAATGGCCAGTTTCTGTGATATACCTATTATGCTCTTGGATGAGCATAATAGTAGATATGGTAATTATGGAATTGCTTTATCAAAACAATGGGCTATTGAAAATGGACTTACACCAGTGATGTATATTGCTAATAGTGATGTGGCTCGGGCCGTATATTTTCATCATACAAAAAATGAAAAGGTGCTTAAGTGGTATAACCGGGAAGACGTAAAAACTAAATTGATTAATAATACTATATATAAGAGTTTCCCTTTAGAAGAGTTCGCAAAGATGGTGGGGGCGCAGCAGGAACATTCAGTTAATACTCATATAATAGGTTATCTAAAGAAATATGAGGGCAAATATAAAGGGAAAAAGATTAATAACTATGAAGAAAACGAGTGGAGATATTTAGTGCCAGATGAAGATGGTACTAAATGGTTCTGGTCAAAGGAAGAATATTTGAACTGGCGTTTTCCCAAAGGAAACAAAGATGCTGACAAACCACTGCCATCCGATGCTCTCAAAAAGTACACATTAAAGTTCAATTTAAATGAAGTAAGCTATATTCTTATAAAGGATGATGAGTTCAAGGCTAGGCTCATTGAATTTATAAAGAAACTCAAGACAATAGGAGGTAATCCTGTGAAAGATGAGTCTCAGAAGGATGATTTGATTAGCAAAATTATTACGCTAGATCAGGTAAAAATGGATTTTTAACCATATTTTGGCGAATGGACATAATAAAGAAAATTGAAGAGGCCAACAAGGTGTTGTCTGAAAAGGGAAATGTCGTCAAGACACGCGATGACCGTGAATTGATTCTTGTGGACAAGGATGGGAAGGTGACGAATCCAGATGACTGCAACTGGATGCCGGATGATGGAAAGATTACAAAAACAATATTCCGTTCAAGGATTGAGCCTTGGTTGACATCTCTGTTTCAATCAGAACATCTGTCATTGCTTTGTGGCTCAGGAATTACCAATGCCATCAGCTATTTGGCTGGAGCAAGTGGTGGCACGACTATGGCAGCCAGCGCATTCGCGACTTATAAGGACGAGATAGAGGCGGCTGCTAAGAAATCAGCAAAGGCTAGCGGGCGAGACAATGGAAACATAGAAGACCAGATTAGAACAGCTAATGATTTGTTGCGCGGCCTTAGAATCCTGAAGAAAGATACGGAGGCTAATTCATTAGAAGCTGAACTAAACAACATCATCAGTGCGTTTGCCAAATCAATTCTGGAGTCTGAGAATGCTATAGCAACAGCTGTTGATGATAAACGAGAGAATGCATATTCAGTATTGGTGAACTTCCTGATGAGCTTTGCAAGTAGGACAGGAAATCGCGAAAGACTGAATATCTTTACAACTAACTATGATCGTTTGATTGAGGTGGGATCAGAACTAGCAGGTATTCATTTATTGGATAGGTTTGTTGGAACCATGATGCCCATTTTTAGATCGTCTAGGCTAAATCTTGATATCCACTATAATCCGCCGGGAATTCGCGGTGAGCCTAGATATCTAGAAGGAGTTGCCCGTTTGACCAAGCTTCATGGTTCTGTGGACTGGGTGCAGAATGAAAACGAAATAAGGAGAATAGGATTGCCATTCGGGGCAGATGATATTGCGCCATATTTGAATGCACCTGGACTGAAGGGTGCTGATGCTCTGAAACTTATGGTATATCCCAATTCTGCAAAAGATAGAGAGACCGCAGAATATCCTTATGTGGAGTTATTTAGGGACTTTGCTGCTGCTGTATGCAGGCCAAACAGTACTCTGGTAACATACGGATATGGATTTGGGGACGAGCATATCAATCGTGTTATTCACGATATGCTCACAATACCTTCAACACATTTGGTTGTTATATCCTTCAATGATCCGATTGGACGGATTCTGCAATTCTATTATGAATCTGCTCATTATGCTCAAATGTCCGTGCTGTTGGGCGGCAATCTTGGAAACATAACCAATCTGTCTAACGACTATTTGCCAAAATCTGCTATTGACAGAACTACAATCCGTATGGCTGAGCTCCTGCAACACCGAATGGGCGCAACGTCAAGTGAAACTTCTGCTCCTTCAACTGCATCAGGAACAGAATCTGCTACTTCTACTTCTGCCGCAACGACAACAGCACCAACAACCTCTTCCAAATGACAACGACACCCATAGAACAACTGGCTTCGCTGAGAGTAGGAACTGTAGAGTATATCTCACCCGACAGAATTGAGGTTCAACTTGATATTGAGTCGCCCGACAGTGTAGCGTTAAATACGGGTACTCCGAGAAACTTTCCACGTATCAACGGATATGTGATGATTCCTGTTGATTTAGGATTTGTGGTTGGGCAAGTGTCATGGATTACTATTCAGCGTTCACCTTATCCAAAGCGTAGTGGTTTTCAGGATTTCGGGTTAATAGACCTGCCATTTCCGTTGAGGAAAATGGAATTGCAGCCAGTAGGGACACTTGTGGCCTCGGAAAAAGGATACAAGTTCAAAAGAGGTCTGGAAACTTTTCCTTCAGTAGGAGACATTGTAATCCTTCCAACGGAAGATCAGTTGAAGTCTATTATTGAGTCTGGAGAAAACCGTAGGGTATATATTGGTAATAGCCCACTGGTTGGAAATGCTAAGGTGATGATTGATCCTGACAGATTGTATGGTCGTCATCTTGCTGTTCTTGGAAATACAGGCAGTGGCAAGTCATGTTCTGTGGCTGGGCTTATCAGATGGTCGCTCGAAAGCGCAAGTTACAACAAGGCAAAGAAAGACATTTCTGTCAATAGCCGGTTTATCGTGCTTGACCCCAACGGAGAGTACAGTAAGGCGTTTGCTGATAAAAAGGATGCCAATATCTATTCAGTGAATATTGAGGCTGGTGACGGAAGAAAGCAGTTGGAAGTACCTATGTGGTTCTGGAATACAGATGAATGGTGTGGGTTTACCAAAGCATCCCCCAAGACTCATAGGACAACAATTGTTCATGCGTTGAAATCGGTGAGGAGTGGGGTTAGTTCAGATGGATTTACAAAGGAAATCGAATTAGCTAACTATATTAGAGTTATTATTCAAGCCGTTGAGATTAGCGTTAAAGATGGCTCTCCTTTTGTGAGCAAACCTGCATTTGGATTTCATAACCGCTTGATTAAATGGAGTGAAGGTTTTGTTGTTGAAGGGGATTTTGATGATGAACTAAAAGATGCTCTCAATAGCCTTAACGATAAAATTTCAACCTTCAAAACAAATAGGACTGGTAGTGGCTTCATTGACTATACTTACTCAAGGAAGGAAGTAAAGGAACTTGTAGAGCTAATGAATGAGGTGTATCTTAAAGCCGGTGGGAAAGAGGAAGAGTTCCTGCCTACAGATGAGGACAGCCCCATTCCTTTCACTGGTGTAAATTTTGTGCGGTCCATAGAAGCAAATGCTGAGATTTTAAGTACTACAGATTACGTTGTTACTTTGATGCCTCGAATTAAAGCGTTACTTTCTGATGTTCGCGTGAAGAAAGTAATTGACAATGAAACTCTGGATTTGAGCAGTTGGCTTAGTGAGTATATTGGCTCTGATAACAAAGAGTCACTGACAATCATAGACCTATCGCTACTCCCTTCTGACGTTACAAGTATCATTACTGCTGTTACTGCGCGTATGGTATTTGAGGCTCAGCAAAGGTATTTAAAGTTGAACAAAGTGTGTTTGCCTACGGTTTTAGTTATGGAAGAGGCTCACTATTTTGTGAAAAGGTATAATGATGATGCTGAAAACAATGGACCAACAACTCAATGCTGTAAGGTGTTTGAGAAGATTGCTCGTGAAGGAAGAAAATTCGGGTTAGGCTTGGTGTTGTCTTCACAAAGACCATCAGAACTATCGCCAACAGTATTGTCTCAGTGTAATTCTTTCCTTCTTCACAGAATTTCCAACGACCGTGACCAAGAGTTGGTTCAACGCTTACTACCCGACAATATGCGGGGCATATTGCGTGAGATGCCTTCATTGCCATCGCAGTATGCAGTATTGCTTGGTTGGGCTTCGGAATTGCCTGTAATGGTAAAGATGCGTACATTGCCAGAAGCACAACGTCCGCAGTCAGATGACCCCGACTATTGGGATGTGTGGACTGGAGCAAAGGAACGCAAAATTGACTGGAAGAGCATTGCCGATGAGTGGCAGAACAAGAAGCCTGAAGAATCTAATATGGATGATTTATTGTAAGTTGTCGCAATTGGACTGGCAGGAAAGACAGAGTGGGCGCACGCCTTGGCGGGCGACCTCTCTGTGCGAAGAGCGGAAGGCTCTAATGGCTGAAAGCCATTTGTGCCTGCAGCGGGGGCCATCGGACAAATAAGTTAACGAAAACAATACAACTAAAGATATGAAATACTTAATCGTAGTGGCGCACCCGGATGATGAGGTGCTGGGTGCTGGAGCATCGATATGGAAATGGGCTCACAATGGTGACCAGGTGGATGTGTGTATCATGTGCACGGAGGCCAAGGCGCGTGCGTTCCGTCCGGATGACAAGGAGCTGGATGATGATACGCATGCGGCACTGAAATATATCGGGGTGAACAAGGAGTATGAAGGGACGTTCCCGAACATCGAGATGAACACGGTGCCGCATCTGCAGCTGGTGCAGTTCATCGAAGGTGCCATCAAGGAGAGTGAGCCGGACATCATCATTACCCATCATCCTGCGGATACGAACAATGACCATCTGCAGACGTCGATGGCGTGCCAGGAGGCGATTCGTCTGTTCCAGCGCAGACCGGAGGTGAAGCGCGTGAAGGAGTTCTGGTATATGGAGGTGCCCAGCTGCACGGAGTGGAAGATTAACAATGCCATGCAGACGTTCAATCCCAACTGCTTTGTGGAAGTGGGTCCCGAAGGTGTGCAGGCGAAGGTGAAAGCTTTGGGCATGTATCGTGGCGTGATGCGGCCTTACCCGCATCCTCGTTCTGTTGAGTATATCTCAGGCCTTGCTGCTGTTCGGGGGAGTCAGTGGGGAGTGAACTATGCGGAAGGGTTTGAAGTGGTACTTAGGAAGTACTAATCAAGTTGAAAGTTGATAGTTGACAGTTATGAATATAACGCAAGCGATACTGGATCAGCTAACTGAGCAGGCCAAGGCATCACCTCGTCTGAGAATGAATATGGATTTGCGGAATAGTGCAGATGACCAGTCTCAGCGAATGCTGAATGCTATTGAGCCAGGTTCACCTCTGCCCATACATCGGCATAGACATACTTCTGAAACAGTAGTGTGTTTGAGAGGCAGGCTTGTTTGGGAGTTCTATGACGAGTTGGAGTGGATATGCACGGAGACCATCGAGCTTTCGCCCAATGGGCAAGTTGTTGCTTTGAATATTCCGGCTGGTCAGTGGCATACGGTTCGGGCCCTGGAGTCTGGCTCCGTGATTCTGGAAATGAAGGACGGGGCGTATGAACCTACAGGGCCGGAAGATATACTTAGTGAATAATATTAGAGATGAAATTAATTCGAATAATTTAGTGTCTATCAGATGAAGATTTTAGTTACTGGAGCTAAAGGTTTTGTGGGTAAGAATTTATGTGCTGCCCTCAAAAACATTCGCGATGGAAAAGACAAGAGGTTTCCTGGGTTGAAAATTGAGGAAATCTATGAGTATGATATTGACTCCACTCCGGAGGAATTAGATGCATGGTGCGCTTCGTGCGATTTTGTGTTTAATCTGGCAGGCGTGAACAGGCCGCAGAACCAGGAGGAGTTTATGGAAGGGAACTTCGGGTTTGCCTCCACGCTCCTGGATACGCTGAAGAAGCATAGGAATAATTGCCCGGTGATGCTCTCTTCATCTCAGCAGGCTTCGCTGACAGGACGTTTCGGGAATTCGGAGTACGGACGGTCCAAGAAGGCAGGGGAGGATTTGTTCCTTTCTTATGGGGAGGAGACAGGCGCAAAGGTGCTTGTGTACCGCTTCCCGAATCTCTTTGGTAAGTGGTGCAGACCCAACTACAACTCTGCCGTGGCTACCTTCTGCAATGCGTTTGCCAACGACCTGCCTTATACGGTGAATGATCCATTGGTGGAGCTGGAGCTGCTGTATATTGATGACCTGGTAGATGAGATGATATCGGCCCTCCTGGGCAAGGAGCATCATTGCGAGTTTGACGGGGTGGAGACCGTCCTGCGTGAGGATGGGCGCTACTGCGCGGCAACGGTGACGCATAAGGTTACTTTGGGAGAGATTGTTGAGTTGCTTAAGAGTTTTGCTGATCAGCCGCGGACGCTGATGATTCCGGAGATTCCGGCAGGGAGTTTTGCGAAGAAACTGTATTCTACGTATCTTTCGTATCTGCCGTATGAGAAGGCGGCTTTTGATTTGAAGATGAATGTAGATGAGCGCGGGAGCTTTACGGAGCTGGTGCATACGCTGAATGCGGGGCAGGTTTCGATTAATATCTCCAAGCCCGGCATCACCAAAGGCCAGCACTGGCACAACACCAAGTTTGAGCAGTTTATTGTGGTCGCTGGCCACGGGCTCATCCAGCAGCGGAATTTGAATGACCCTTCCGGTAAGGTGCTGGAGTGGGAGGTTTCCGGCTTGCGGATTCAGGCGGTGCATATGCTGCCGGGGTACACGCATAATATCATTAATCTTTCAGAGACGGAGGATTTGGTGACGGTGATGTACTGCAATGAGGTGTTTAATCCGGACAAGCCGGATACGTTTTTTGAACTGGTGAAATAAGATGTCTCGGCTTCGCTCGAAATGACAAAACAATAAAAATATATGGCACAATTCAAGAATAACGGGAAGCTGAAGCTTCTGATTATTGTGGGGACCCGCCCGGAAATTATCCGTCTGGCGGCAGTTATTAACAAGTGTAGGGAGTATTTTGACTGCCTTCTGGCGCATACCGGGCAGAACTATGACTACAACCTGAATGGGGTGTTTTTCAAGGACTTGAAGTTGGCAGATCCGGACGTGTATATGGAAGCCGTGGGTAACGACCTGGGTGAGACCATGGGCAACATCATTGCCAAGAGCTACCAGCTGATGGTGGAGTTGAAGCCGGATGCCGTGCTGGTGCTGGGTGATACCAACTCATGTTTGAGTGTTATCGGTGCTAAGCGTCTCCACATTCCTATTTTCCACATGGAAGCTGGCAACCGCTGTAAAGATGAGTGCTTGCCGGAGGAGACTAACCGTCGCATTGTGGACATCATCTCCGACGTGAATATGGCCTACAGCGAGCACGCACGTCGTTATTTGGCCGATTGTGGTCTTCCCAAAGAACGCACCTATGTCACCGGTAGCCCGATGGCCGAAGTGCTCCACCAGAACCTGGCCGAGATTGAGGCCAGCGATATCCACAAGCGTCTCGGTTTGGAGAAAGGCAAGTACATCCTGCTCAGTGCTCATCGTGAAGAGAACATTGATACAGAGAAGAATTTCTTGAGTCTCTTCAACGCTATTAACCAGATGGCGGAAAAGTACGACATGCCTATCCTTTATAGCTGCCATCCGCGCAGCCGCAAACGCCTTGAGGCTAGTGGCTTTCAGCTTGATAAGCGTGTCATTCAGCACGAGCCACTGGGTTTCCACGACTACAACTGCCTTCAGATGAACGCCTTTGCTGTGGTCTCTGATTCCGGGACTCTTCCTGAAGAGAGTAGCTTCTTTACGTCTGTGGGACATCCTTTCCCTGCCGTGTGTATCCGCACCAGTACAGAGCGTCCAGAAGCATTGGATAAGGGTTGCTTTGTTTTAAGTGGTATTGACACTGTGGGTCTGCTTCAAAGTGTAGATGTTGCGGTGAGTCTCATTCAGGATGGACATCAGGGTATTCCTGTTCCAGACTATGTGGATGAGAACGTAAGCACTAAGGTGATACGAATCATACAATCTTACGTAGGCGTGGTTAACAAGATGGTGTGGAGGAAGTTCTAATTGTGACACCTGAATTCAAAAAATCTTTTCTATCGGTAGTTAGACAGGGGATTGGAAACGGTTGCGCGATTCCTGATTCTCTGGACTGGAAAGC
>Ga0310786_10001201_pt1 | contig 41678 bp, 37 predicted proteins | sample AusTroGonzalo_MG_FD_203881 | JGI IMG/M metagenome (GOLD analysis project Ga0310786, IMG submission 203881) | Bovine rumen microbial communities from tropical cattle in Woodstock, Queensland, Australia - Gonzalo_03 (v2) (version 2) | ecosystem: Host-associated > Mammals > Digestive system >...
GCACCCATATCCGCGGTCGGATGGCGCCGGCCAACTACGTTCTTTTTGGGATGATCGAGCTCGAATGTTCTCGATTCTTTACTTTTTGTGTGCTGGTCCTCTTTTCCGTAATCAGTTCGTAACTAGTTCCAGTTTTTCAGATCAAGGCGGTAAAAGTCAAAATTGGATTACTTTTTGTCCCCCAGATCTGTTGCGGTCGGACACAGGTCAGGGATGTGCCCTTTTTTATGGGAGGACAATCATGCTTACTCAGTGAGTCAAATGGTGACCGAACTTAACGAGAACAACTTCGATCAATTTGTGGAAGACAACAAGATTGCTATCATCGATTGCTGGGCACCCTGGTGCGGACCCTGCAGGAGGATGGGGCCGATCGTCGATGAGCTCGCGGGAGAGCTGGCTGGCCGTGCCGGAGTCGCCAAGCTCAACACCGATGAGAATCAGGGCATAGCGGCCAGGTTCCAGATCAATGCGATCCCCACGCTCCTGATATTCAAGGACAAGGTTCTGGTCGAGGCGCTGGTCGGACTCAGGCCCAAGGAGAGCATCCTTGAGTTCGTCAACACCCTCTGATCATGGAAACCGATGTTTTGATCATAGGATGCGGTCCTGCAGGTCTGCAGGCCGCCATCCATTCTTCCCGCAAGAAAGCGGGCACGGTCGTCGTAGGCAAGGCCATAAACAGCTCCTTGCACGGTACGAGGATCGAGAACTACCTGGCCGCCGACGGCGACGGAGACGCGCTCCTCAGGGACGGGATCGAACAGGCCAAATCCTTCGGCGCGGAGATCCTGGATCAGAACGTGGTATCGGCCAGCCGCGACGGCGATTCGTTCGTCTTCGAGACGGATGACGGCACGCGCATATCCTCAAAGGCGGTGATCATCGCCACCGGGATATCCAGGAAGAAGCTGGGCGTTCCCGGCGAGAAGGAGCTCTACGGCAAAGGGGTCAGCTACTGCGCCGTATGCGACTGCAATTTCTACAAGGGACGTCGCGTCGTCCTAGTGGGGAACGAGTCCGAGGCCGCAATGTCCGCCAAACTCATGACCTCCTACGCATCGGAGACCTCTTGGGTCGCTTGGGACCTCACCGCGAACGAATCTGTGGTACAGAAGGCCCTCGACTCCGGAGTGAAGATGTTCAGGTCAAGGCCCAAGTCGATAGAGGGTGACGGAAAGGTCGAGAGGCTCGTCCTCGAGGACGGTACCGCGATCCCCACGGACGGGGTCTTCATCGAATTGGGTGCAAAATCCGCCGCGGACATAGCGATGGATATCGGCGTGATGCCTGAGATGGACGACACCATCAAGGTCGATGCCGAATGCAGGACCGAGGTCCCGGGGGTCTTCGCGTGCGGGGACATAACGGGCAAGCCGTGGCAGATGGCCAAGGCGGTCGGTCAAGGATGCGTCGCGGGACTCGCCGCAGCGGATTTCGCCAAGGGCAGATGAGATGACGGTCGACGACCTGATCACCAGCATGCTCAGGGACGAGGGCGGGTTCCAGAAGGCGTTCCTCAATATACTGGACGAGGAGCTGGGCATGTCCCTCTGCGAGTTCTGCAAGGCGGCTCAGATATCCCAGAGCACAATGTACAAGGTGATGGAGGGCGGAAGGGAGCCGAATCTCAGGACTGTGCGCCAGGTCGTCAAGACCATAAGGCTCCTTCAACCGAAGAACGATGAGCGCTTCATCGCCATCATAGCCGCATCCAATGCGTTGGAGAGCATCCCCTCCAGCATCACGGTCCAGGATATGGTCATCCATGTGCATGAGTATCCGGTCGCGACGCTGGAGGACGCCATAATAGCGGCCGTGCGCGCCGAGAGGGACGGGGCGTTGGGAGTGGTCTGCGCACCCATCGTGGCCCCCACGGTAGAGAGGATCCTGTCCATCCCGGTGTCCAGGGTGATACCCACCGCAAGCATCCACGTCGCCATCGAAAAACTGACGGAATCATTCTGATTTCCTACTATTTTTCTGCCCGTTTTAAAGGTTGGTCTTAGCGTTTTTAACGTGTTACCTTAACCATTAAAAACATCGACCACTTATCCCGTTCCGGTATCAGATGTTCGAATTGCAGGTGGTCAGTAACACACCTATGAGCGGCGTCACGGACGTGAACGTCGTAGCGGAGACGCTCCTAGTTCAGATAGGATATCTCCCGAAGGGTTACGATCCCAAGACCGGAGCGGCGACCATCCGCGAGAGCGTCCCTTACCGTCTTTTCATGGATTACCTGATGGCGCATCCTTCCAAGGCGTGGACCGTGGAGGAACTGGCAGTCCTGCTTGAGACCACCAAGCCCACCATCTACAGGCATATCAACAAGCTGAAGTCCATGGATCTCCTCGAGGCGATGGACGTCGAGTTCAACGACCAGGTCCGCAAAGGATACCGCATCAGGTTCGGGGATATCGTCAAGGCTTGGAGCTTCACCGAGGCCAATGTCAACATGGCCATGGAGAACTACCGCAAGACGGTGATCCATTTCCAGGAGCTCATGTCGCAGAAGTGATCGTCATGGAAGGGGAGTTCTTAGTCACTGTCGGGTCGAAATGCCGTGTTAACCACGGCGATGAGGAACCCACCATCGGTTTTTTCAAGGGATATTCCGCCATGGGCACGGAGACCGCCATGGTCTTCGAGCTTCCGGACGGTACGCTCAGATTCATCAATCTGGCGCAGATAATCTACGTAGACGTCCTAGAGGACGCCCCGAAGGGATTCTCCAAGAAGAAGGAACCGGGCAGCGTGTACTATGGATGATCGCGTCAAGGCCCTCTCCGCCGAGATAATCGAGGCCGTGAAGTCCGGCCGCGTGAAGGACCGCGACGAGCTGCAGAACCTCAAGCTGAAGCTGTGCGGCGTCCACGGTCTGGAGAAGGTACCCAAGAGTTCCGAGATCCTTGCCAATGTCCAGCCGGAGGACCGCAAGCTCCTTACCCCGTTCCTCATCAAGAAGCCCATGCGGACGATGAGCGGTGTGGCGGTCGTCGCCGTGATGACATCCCCTTTTGATTGCCCGCACGGCAAATGCGCATACTGTCCCGGCGGTGTGGCCAACAATTCCCCCCAATCCTATACCGGGAAGGAGCCCGCCGCCAGGCGCGCGGGGAGGAACGAGTACGATCCCTTCAGGCAGGTCTCGGACAGGATAAACCAGCTGACCGAGATCGGCCATCAGACGGACAAGATCGACCTCATAGTCATGGGCGGCACGTTCACCTGCAGGGATCCGGAGTATCAGGAATGGTTCGTCCGCAGATGCTTCGATGCCATGAACGGCATCGACTCCACTACCCTGGGCGAGGCCCAGGCCCTTAACGAGTTGTCCGCGCACAGATGCGTCGGGCTCACGGTGGAGACTCGTCCCGACGTATTCGACGATGCGCAGATCGAGAGGTCCATGAGGCTGGGGGCCACCAGGGTGGAGCTGGGAGTGCAGATCCTGGACGATGGCATCCTCGATGGGGTGGACAGAGGTCACAGGACCGATGCGGTCCGCGATTGCACCAAGCGTTGCAAGGACCACGGGCTGAAGGTGTGCTACCATCTGATGCCCGGACTTCCCGGCTCGTCCCCGGAGCATGACCTTGAGTGCTTCGGGAAGGTGTTCGACCTCCCCGACTATCGCCCCGATATGCTGAAGTTCTATCCCACGCTCGTGGTGGAAGGCACGAAGGTCTTGGACTGGTGGAAGGAGGGCGCATACTCCCCTCTCGGCACAGAGGAGGCCGTGGACCTGCTCTGCAGGATGAAGGAGACGGTGCCGGAGTACGTCAGGATCCAACGCATACAGAGGGATATCCCGGTCCCGCAGATCACCGCAGGGATAATGAAGAGCAACCTGCGGCAGCTGGTAGCCGACGAGATGGCGAAGCGCGGGACGCAATGCAGGTGCATCCGCTGTAGGGAGGTCGGTCACAGAGGCATCAGTCTGACCGATCCGGACAAGGTCGCACTGAAGATAACCGAGTACGAGGCCAGCGGAGGGCACGAGTACTTCGTTGCCTTGGAGTACGAGGATTCGATAGTCGGATACGCCCGCGTAAGGATCGATGGGAACCCTGCGGCCACCATCAGGGAGCTGAAGGTTTTCGGCAAGATCGTCTCGATCGGCGAGGACGGCGACGATTGGCAGCACAGAGGCTACGGTAAGTCCCTGGTCGCGGAGGCGGAGCGCATCGCAAGGGAGAACTCCAAGACGGCGATCCGTGTGACCAGCGGTGTCGGCGTAAGAAGGTATTACGAGTCACTGGGGTTCCGCAAGGCATTGCCATACATGCAGAAGGATCTCCGATCGGTTGTAGAACGGGACGTTGTCCCAGCCCGAGCGGCGCTTCTTGATGTCCTTCTCGATCCTGTCATAGTTGTCTAGCATATGCGAATCGACCGATGGGAACACATGCAGCAGGGCCTCCTCGAAATGGTCCATGGTGACGAATCTGGCACCGTGGTCCTCGCGGTAGGCCGTCAGGCCCGCTTCCCTGCAGAGTGCCGCCAGGTCAGCTCCCACAAAGCCGTCCGTCCGGGATGCGATGGATGCCAGGTCCACATCCTTGAGCGGCATCTTGCGCGTATGGACCTTCAGGATGTTCAGGCGGGATGCCTCGTTGGGCTTCCCCACCAGGATGAGCTTGTCGAATCTGCCCGGCCTCAGGAGTGCCGGATCGATCATATCGGGACGGTTGGTGGCCGCCATCACCATGACGTTGGTCAGGCTCTCCACCCCGTCCATGGATGTCAGGAGCTGGGCCACGACCCTCTCCCAGGAGGATCCGCCGTCTCCCCCGCGGATCGGGGCTATGGAGTCCAGCTCGTCGAAGAATATGATGCAGGGGGACATCTGCTTGGCCCTCTTGAAGATCTGGCGTATGGCCCTCTCGCTCTCGCCCAGCCACTTGCTGGCCATCTCCGGCCCGTTTACCGAAATGAAGTTGGCGCCAGTCTCGTTGGCGATGGCCTTGGCGATCAGGGTCTTCCCGGTCCCCGGAGGCCCGTACAGGAGCACACCCTTGGCGGGCTCTATCCCGAGCCTCTCGTAAGCATCGTTCCCTTCTTCCGGGACCAGGGCCTCCTCTATCTGCCTGCGGACGTCCTCCAGGCCTCCCACGTCATCCCAAGTGACCTTAGGTATCTCCACCAGGACCTCCCTCATGCCGCTGGGCTCCACATCCGCGAGGGCATCCTTGAAGTCCATCATGCTGACCTTCATGTCCTCCAGCATGCTGCTGGGGATGGGCTTGTCCAGATCGATGTCCTTGAAGCGTGACCTGACGCACTTCATGGCGGCCTCCCTGCAAAGGGCGGCCAGGTCCGCTCCGACGAACCCCTGGGTCATCCCGGCGAGGGTCTCCACGGACACGTCCTCGGTGAGGGGCATCCCCCTCATGTGCACATCGAGGATATCCATGCGGGCCTTCCTTCCGGGGATGCCTATCTCGATCTCCCTGTCGAATCTTCCCGGGCGCCTTAGCGCAGGATCCACCGAATCCTCCCTGTTGGTAGCGGCGACCACTATGATGTTTCCCCTGTCCCCGAGACCGTCCATAAGCGTGAGCAGCTGTGCGACGACACGCCTCTCCACCTCCCCCGACACGGAGTCCCTGTTGGGTGCGATGGAGTCTATCTCGTCGAGGAAGATTATGCTGGGGGTGCTCTCGGACGCCTGCTTGAAGATGTCCCTGAGCCGCTCCTCGCTCTGTCCGTAGTACTGGCCTATGATCTCCGGTCCGCGGACAGAGAACAGCGTCGCCCCGGATTCGTTGGCCACGGCCTCGGCTATGAGCGTCTTGCCGGTCCCGGGAGGGCCGTACAGGAGGACCCCCTTCGGCGCACCGATGCCGAGCCTCTCGAAGAGCTCCGGATGCTTCAGCGGGAGCTCTATCATCTCCCTGATCCTCCTGAGCTCGTCGTCCAGGCCTCCCACGTCATCGTAGGTGATCTGCTTGCCGACGTTCGACTTGACGGTCTGCTTCTGGGAGGAGTCCTTGAGGAGTATCTGGGTCCTTCCGGTGACCATCACGGGGCCCTTGGGCACCGTGGACACCACGTTGAACGTGGACCTGTTGCCCATGAGGGCGAAGTTCGGGATGATGATGTCGGTACCGGCCATCAGAGGCCTTCCCTGCAGGTCCTTGGAGAACACGTCCGCGGCATCCTTGCCGTAGCGGATCTTCTTCCCGTCCGGGATGTTAGGGGCGAGGGTGACCTTCTCCGCCTCGGCCGGATGGCATTTCCTCACCGTGACGTTCTCGTCGATGCTGACCCCTGCGTTGGTCCTCATGAGACCGTCTATCCCTATCAGCCCGTGCCCCTCGTCCTCGATGGGGCTGGGGAACACCTTGGCGACCACGGTGCGCTTGCCGGTTATCTCGACGGCGTCGCCGATCTCGAGACCGAGCTTCCGCCTGGAAACGCTGTCCAAGCGTGCACGGCCGTATCCGGACTCCGTCTGACGATGCGGCATCGCTACCTTCAGGGATATGGAATCTTCCATCGCATGGCCCAATGCGTTATGCCATCATAAAGGCTGTCCTGAGGCGTCAGCCGCAACCTGGGAGGTTTATTATCCACGCACGCGATAGGGAGGGGCATGGCCGTATTAGAGATCAGAATCGAGCTCAAGAAAGGCGTTGCCGATCCTGAAGGCAGCAACACTAAGAAGACATTGGAATCGCTGGGATTCAAGGGTCTCGGGGAAGTGAAGTTCGTCAAGCTCTTCGAGGTCGAGGTGGACCTTCCTCCCGAGGAGGCCAAGAAGGCAGGGGAGGAGATGTGCAGGAAGCTGCTGGCCAACCCCGTGATCCAGAATTACAAGGTCACAGTGAGATGATCCAATGGCAGATCTGATGATCAAGCGCGATGTGCCGTTCCCGCTCTACGACGTCGCCATCCTGGACGCCACGGACGACCAGCTGAAGCAGGTCTCCGCGGAAATGGCCCTGGGGCTTTCCGTGGACGAGATGAAGGTCATCCGCGATTATTTCAAGGCGGAGGGCAGGAACCCCACCGATGTGGAGCTCCAGTCCCTCGGTCAGGCATGGAGCGAGCACTGCTGCTACAAGAGCAGCAAGCCCATCCTCAAGGAGTTCGTCTTCGGACTTGACAGGGAGGACATCCTCTCCAGGGGTGACGCAGGCGTCATGGTGTTCGATGACGACTACGGATACTGCCTGAGGATAGAGAGCCATAACCACCCTTCCGCGGTCGAGCCCTACGGAGGCGCCGCGACCGGTATCGGAGGGATCCTGAGGGATGTCGTCTGCATGGGCGCACAGCCCATAGGGCTGGCCGACCCGCTCTGCTTCGGCCCCATCGATTTCAAGGGCGAGCTGCCGCCGGGCACAAAGCACCCCAGGTATCTCGTCAACGGCGTCGTGTCCGGCATCAGGGACTACGGCAACCGTGTGGGCATTCCCACGATAACAGGAGGCTTCTTCTTCGACGAGAAGTACACCGGGAACTGCCTGGTGAACGTGGCCTGTCTGGGAATAGTCAAGCGCAAGGACCTTGCGAACAACTTCGCCGGCGGCCCCGGAGAGGTCATGATCCTCATCGGCGGGCGCACCGGGCGCGACGGTATCCACGGTGTCAACTTCGCATCTGCGGACCTGACGGCCACCTCGGACGAGGATTCGAGGGGCGCGGTCCAGCTCGGAGACCCCATCACCAAGGAGCCCGTCATGCATGCCTGCTTCGACATCAACGCCAAGCACCTCATCACCGGTATGAAGGACCTGGGAGGAGGAGGGCTAAGCTGTGTCGTAGGAGAGATGGCCCTGGAGGCCGGCTGCGGCGCGGACGTGGATCTGGAGAAGGTCCCGCTCAAGGAGTCCGGGCTCGCACCCTGGGAGATCTGGGTGTCGGAGTCGCAGGAGCGTATGATGTGCACATGCAAGCCGGAGAATGTCGACAAGGTCCTGGAGATCTTCGATATGTGGGATGTCCTAGCGACACCCATTGCGAGGACCACCGACAAGCGCCGCACGCGTCTGTTCTGGGACGGAGAGCTCATCTTCGACATGGACCTGGAGTTCCTCACCGGCGGACCGGTCTACAACAGGTCGTACACCCTGCCGAAGGTCTCTTCCAAGAAGGATGAGGTGTTCCCGGACCTGCCCTCGGACAAGGAGGTCATCCTGACCCTCCTATCGGATTTCAACGTGGCATCGAAGGAATGGGCGATAAGGCAGTACGACCACGAGGTCCGCGCAGGGACCGCCATCCACCCGATGGTCGGCGAGCTGAACATGACCGGGCCCGGGGATGCCTCCGTGCTCCTGCCGGTCCCCGGAAGCAAGAGGGGTCTGGCGGCGGCCGTCGGATGCAACCCGTGGTTCACCGAGGCGGATCCCTACAAGGGAGGCATGGCGGCCATCGACGAGACATGCAGGAACATCGTCGCCGTCGGGGCAATGCCCAACGCGTTCACCGACTGTCTGAACTTCGGCAATCCGGAGATCCCGGAGAGGCTCGGCGAGTTCAGGGAGGCCGTGAGAGGCCTCGGGGAGATAGCGAGGGAGCTCAACATACCGATTCCCTCTGGGAACGTGAGCCTTTACAACGAGGCCCACGGCGGCAAGCACATCCTGCCCACCCCCATGCTGCTCGGATGCGGGATCATAGAGGATGTCACGAAGGCCGTCACGGCCGACTTCAAGAGGACCGGGAGCTGCATATTCCTGGTCGGCAAGACCAAGGACGAGATGGGTGCTTCCCTGCTGTTCCGTAAATTCGGAGGCAAGGGAGGCGACGTGCCCGGCGTGGACATCCCCGCTCTGAAGAGGAACATGGCGAATCTCCTGGAGGCAATGGACCGCAGGCTCGTCCTCAGCTGCCACGACTGCTCGGACGGAGGTCTGGCGGTCGCCGTGGCCGAGATGTGCATATCGGGCCAGATCGGTGCCCAGATAGACCTCTCCGCCATGGACGGCAACCTCAGGACCAAGCTCTATTCCGAGAGCAACAGTCGTTGGATCGTCGAGGTCGACGGAAAGGATGTGACCGAGTTCACGAAGATCATGGGCGACGATGCCCAGATAATAGGGATCACCAAGGGCGATTCGCTGGTGATCAAGGACAACGGCGTGTCGATCCCCGTCCAGGAGATGAGGAAGGCATGGAACGATCCCATTTGGAACATCATGGGAGGTGTTTCTCAATGAAGGCAGAGGATGTGAAGGTCTGCGTTATACGTATAGAGGGGACGAACTGCGAGGACGAGATGGCCGAGGCTTTCCGCATGGTCGGCGCCCAGGCAGAGAAGGTCCACCTGAAGCAGCTCACGGGCCAGGCCCCCGCCGATATGAGGCGCTGCCTGGAGGATTACGACGTCCTCGCCTTCCCGGGAGGCTTCTCCGCCGGGGACTATGTCCGCGCAGGGGCGATATTCGCCGCCAGGATAAAGTCCGCCATCGGCGGGGACGTCAAGAGGTTCGTGGAGTCCGGCAAGCCAGTGCTCGGAGTCTGCAACGGATTCCAGATCCTTGTCGAGATGGGGCTTCTTCCCGCCTTCGACAAGGTCATGGCGGACGAGCCCGAGGCCGTCCTGTTCAACAACCTCTCCGGAAGATTCGAATGCCGTCCGACCGTCCTCAGGAACGACAACAAGGGCAAGTGCCTGTTCACTTCGTCGGTCCCCGAGAAGAAGCTCCTCATGATCCCGTCCGCCCATGGCGAGGGGAACCTCATGAGCATGGACCCAGATTTCGTCCAGAAGCTGGAGGACAACGATCAGATCGTCTTCAGGTACGTGCGTCCCGACGGCTCCGCCGCGGATTACCCCTGGAACCCTAACGGGTCGCCGTCGGACATCGCCGGCATATGCAATCCCGCCGGCAACGTCCTGGGGATGATGCCCCACCCGGAGCGCGTCATGACCAGGTTCACCCATCCTGACTGGACGAGGGGCTATACGACGGAGGAAGGGGACGGCAGATGCGTCTTCGAATCCGTGATGAGGTATCTCGAAAAACACTGAATATGTCCTGGGACGGGGCATCCCCGTCTCAGAGACTTACTTTCACGTCCACCCTGTCGCCGTCGCTCAGGCTGAGCGTCCTTCTTATGCTGCAGGCGGCGATTATCTCCAGGATGTCCGTGTAATGGGACATCTCCGGCACGAGTATGGCGCAATCTATGTTGTGGATCTTGGTCTTGTACGCGATCACGTTGCCGAAATTTCTTCCCTCGTAGGTGAACCCTTCGATGAGGATGCCGGCGGTGCTCCTGACGATGTCCAGTTTGCCGATCTCCTCGGGGTAGATGCGGACATTGAAGGTCCCCTGGAAGGGCTCGAAGCCGAGTTTGGCCCTGAACTGCTTGAGGTAACCCTCCTGGCTGATGTAGAACCCTCCTTCGCCCATGCCGGACGCGACCTCACCGCGGATGCTGATGTGATCGGTGCGCTCGAATATACGGCGATACTCGGCGTACTCCTTCTTCATCGCTTCGACCCCTTTGGGAGTGATCTTGATGCGCTGTTTCCTGGTGCCGAGGTCCCTCGTGATGAACTGGCAGTCGATGAGCTCCAATATCCTCTTGGAGGCCGACTGCTGGCTCATCTCCAGTGCATCGCCCAGCTCTCTCGAGGATATGGCGATGTAATCGTCGAGGGCGCCCATGAGCGCTAGCTTGCGCAGGGCGAACGCGTACTTCTCATCCATGCAACTGTATATTTGCAGTCGCGATAAAAAAGTTAAGAGCGAGTCTTAGAAAAAAAGGGTAAGGTCCTTTCGGACCTTGATTATAGGTTTCAGATCACTCTGTTGGCATCCACGTACTCTTTTGTGACAGGGAGGCTGCCTATGAATACGCAGACTGCTCCCAAGATGACGAGGACGACTGTGCAGAATGGGTCCATCGCTCCATAGATAGCTGCGACAATCGAGAATGCGATAGCTATCGCCGCGAGGAGGACGACTGTGCTTCCCTTGACGGGGCTGTACGTGGAGAGGGATCCTGCTGTGGCGAAGAACATCATCGACACGGCCATATCCACCCCAACGTAACCGAGCGAGCCAACGGTTCCGTTCCAGGCCTGGGCCATGGCGACGAAAGCGATGATCGCACCGACGAAGGCAACGGCCATTCCGACCTTCATTACTTTGGGTGTTTCAGTCATTTTCTTACCGTCCTGTTATCCGCTTACTTATTTTAATTCTTGCTGAATGCCAGAGACAGGCTCTGAACGACCGTCCAAACACAGAAGCAGAAGACTAAAACGACTTCTGCCCCGGCCATGGTGAGGCCAACGGTGGAGCAGAGGAATATGACCAATGCGCAAGCGCCTACGGACGCTGTGATCAGCCTTCCCTTCTGCCAGTCGCCGACAGTGCCGGCGACCATTGCGATCAATATCATCGCGAAGTGGAGCGCGGCAAAGAAATGATGGATGTTCGCATTGTCAAGGGTGACGAGTCCTACTCCGACGAGGAATACTCCCGAGACAGCCAAGAACAGACCGCTGACCGCATCGAGGCCCGTCATTCTGATGTAGGCTTTCCCCGCTCCGAAGAACAGGAGAGTGATACCCGCTACGACGCAGGTCCATTTGAATAAGGACGCAGCTATTGCCACATTGGAGATACCGAGTGCTGAAAGCATGTCGACGTTGAACGTCCAACTGCCGTCGGCGAAGATCGCTATGACGAACATGATGGGTGCCAACACTCCGCTGAGGATTCCGACGAAAGCAAAGGGAGCTACGCTTTTTTGCTTAGTAACCATGAGGCAAGGATTGCGTATTTCTTTTATATTGATTTCCCGTGTCAGCAGGTGGAAAAGGGGGGTTTTCGTCATTGAAATTTTTATTCTTCATCGGAACCGCTGGAAGTGGGAAGAGCACGCTCGTCGGAGCGTTCAAGCAGTGGTGCGATGATTCGGGCGTCGATGCGACCGTGGTCAACATGGATCCCGGGGCAGAGTCCCTCCCGTACACCGCGGATGTCGACATCAGGGAATGGATATCCCTCGAGGAGGTCATGTCCGAGTACAGCCTGGGCCCCAACGGGGCGCAGATTGTCGCGGCCGACCTCATGGCGGTAAACATCTCCAAGATGCAGGAGATCATCTTCGGGTACGACACCGATTATGTCCTGGTGGATACGCCGGGTCAGCTTGAGCTCTTCGCCTTCAGGGAATCCTCCAACGTTCTGGTGGATTCGTTCGGCAGGGAGGATTCCATGCTGATCTATCTGTCCGACCCCTCGCTCTGTAGGTCGCCCAACGGATTCGTGACGGCGATGGTTCTGGGAGCATTGGCCCAGTTCAGGCTCCAGATTCCGATGATCAACCTCCTGTCCAAGGCGGACACCCTCTCGGAGGAGGATGAGCAGAGGATGCTGGACTGGTATTCGGTACCGGACGCTCTCTACGGCGACCTTCTCGATGCGGACACCAATCCCGAGACGGTTGTGGGCCTGGAGCTCTTCAAGGCGATGGAGAACACCGGGGTCTTCGGAGAGATACGTTCGGTCTCGTCCGAGACGATGGTGGGGTTGGAGGAGATCTATGCCGCGGCGCAGCTGGTCTTCTTCGGCGGAGAGGACAACCAGAGGTCCTGAGCATTTCTATGGGGTTCTTGCAGGATAGTGGATGCTGTAGCAGCATCCGAGCGTCAGATGCGATCCTTTGAAACGTTCGGCCATCCCGGGGCGGATCGCCGAAGAGGTGTGAAAAAAATGAAAAGGAGGGGTGACCCCTCTTTGATGTTCACCGGAACATGGATGCCGGCGCAGGGTTGGCCTTGTTACGACCAGCTTCCATGACCTTCTCTCTGGCGGCCATGAAGTCCTTCTCGTTGACCTTCTCGCGACCGTCCCTTATGGCGAGCATACCCGCCTCGGTGCACAGGTTCTTGATCTCTGCTCCGGAAAGGCCATCGGTCATCTCGGCGAGCCTGTTGATGGAGACCTTCTTGTCGACGTTCATGTGGTTGATGTTGATCTTGAAGATCTGGTTCCTGGCCTCGAGGTCAGGGAGCCCCACATCGATGATACGGTCGAACCTGCCGGGTCTGAGCAGGGCGTCATCGAGGATATCGGGCCTGTTGGTGGCACCGATGATCTTGACGTTGCTGATCGCGGTGAATCCGTCCAGTTCGGACAGGAGCTGCATGAGCGTCCTCTGGACCTCCCTGTCTCCGGACGTCGCGACGTCCAGCCTCTTGGCCCCGACCGAGTCGAGCTCGTCGATGAAAATGATGCTGGGGGCCTTCTGCTTCGCGAGGTCGAACAGGTCGCGGACCAGTCTGGCGCCTTCTCCGATGTACTTCTGGACCAGCTCCGATCCCACCAGCCTGATGAAGGTCGCATTGGTGGCGTTGGCAACGGCCTTGGCCATCAGCGTCTTTCCGGTTCCCGGGGGTCCCACGAGGAGCACTCCCTTGGGAGGCTCGATACCGACCTTGGCGTATAGCTCGGGGCGGAGCAACGGGTCCTCGACGGCCTCACGGAGCTCAAGCATCTGCTTCTTGAGTCCTCCGATGTCGTCGTACGTGATGTTGGGCTTCTCCACGACCTCGGCACCCGATACGATCGGGTCGACGGAGGACGGGATGACCTCCATGACCGCAAGCGTCTGCTTGTTCATGGTCACCCTGGATCCGGGGATCAGGGATTTGGGGTCGATGTAGTCGGATATAGCTACGACGAAGTCGGGACCTGTGGAGCTCTTTACCACCACACGGTTGTTCGGAAGAATGTCCCTAAGGGATCCGACGATGAGCGGCGGGGTCTTCAGCCTCTCCATCTCTCCCCTGATCCTTGACATGTCCTTCTGCAGTCTGAACAGCTCTCCCTCTGCGTAGCGTTTCTCATTTTCCGCATTACGGAGATCCTCCACAAGCCTGACGTTCCTGTCTTCCAGGGTCACGATCTTTGCCTTGAGCTCTGCAATGTCGTCCGAGAGGACCGTATCGGAGTTGTTCCTATCAATAATGGTCTCGTCGTTGCTCATTGCACGGACATTGCGGGTTCATCATATATATTGTGTGCTGACAGGTCGACCAATTCTGCACTAGGCTTATTTACAACCTGGTATCATGGAGAAAGTATGATGTGCGAGATGTGTGGAAAGGAAGTCCCCACCACCAAGACAGTCATGGTGGAGGGCAGCAAGCTCAACGTCTGTCCCAATTGTGCCAGATTCGGGGAGGATTACAGGTCAGGCCAGAGCGGCGCGCCCATGTCCTCATCCGTCATCGAGCAGAGGCTCGAGAAGCGCGAGAGGAGGATGAAGACCAAGGACATCTACTCCGGAACATCGTCCACAGAGCTTATCGCCGATTATGGGACGGTCATCAGGGAGGCACGCGAGGCCAAGGGCATGGACCTGGAGCAGTTCGCGGCATCCATCCTCGAGAAGAAGGGTACGCTCTCGAAGGTCGAGGCAGGAGCGCTGGTCCCCGATGACAAGCTCATCAAGAAGATCGAGAAGGCCTTGGGCATAAAGCTGACCGAGACCGTCCAGTCTGGTGTTTCCGTGGGCGGCGGCGGTGGGAACAGCAAGATGACCCTGGGCAACTTCATAAGGAAGGAATGATCAGGCCCTATCCGTTCGTTCTGCGCCGGTGACGGCGGAGCGCACCTTCTCGACATAGGGGGCGATGTCGACCCCGTTGTCCCTGAGGACCAGCAGTGCCGCGGCCGAGATGTCTATGTCGAGCCTCTTCTGTATCCTGGAACATGCCGGGACGAAGTCCTTCGTCTGTATGCCGTTCTCCTTGGCGACCTCCACGAGGATGTGGAACGTGTCCGGATCGGCCTCCTTCTTGGGAGGGGCGGGTGCGGAGTGCAGGGACTCTATGAGCTCCGGCGACGGCTTGTATGCCAGAGGCAGGTCTATCGCGCTCAGGTCGGCGGCGGGGCGTATGAATTCCCCCCTCTGTGTCAGGATGTTCCTGGAGAGCAGGGCTCTGAGCAGAAGCTTGGAATCGGACGGCGGCATCCACTTGAGCTCCAGCGACGAGACCATGACGAACTCGTTGGATGTGGTGAAATCCTTGCCTATGCTGCGGAAGAATGCAGCTGCGCAGACCGTGAGCTCATCGACCATGATACCTCATCCCCAAGGGTCTAAAAATGGTTTGCTACGTCTCGCGCGCGCGTGCGTTGTTTGAGTATATACTAACAGTAAAAATAAGGGAGGAGCAAAGGTTTATAATCGGGACCAGATTACACGGCTCTATCCTGTATGGTGACTTATATGACGAATGATAAGTACACAAGATTCGAGAAAGCGAGGATCATCGGAGCGAGGGCACTGCAAATCTCTTACGGAGCTCCCGTGTTAGTGGATTATCCGGAGGATATGCTCGACCCCATCGATATCGCCATGCTGGAATTCGACAGGGATCTCGTACCGATCTCCGTTGTCAAGAACTAATCAAAGAGGTTTCAATATGAGCGAAGAGGAAACATATGTAGCACCCGGAACCGAACTCCTGGTCGAGGAGGACATCTACCTTACATCCGGAGTCCACATCGGAACACAGCAGAAATCTGCCGACATGAAGGATTTCATCTACAAGGTCAGGCAGGACGGACTGTACGTCCTCGATGTCAAGAAGACCGACGACAGGCTCAGGGATGCGGCCGCATTCCTTGCAAGGTTCGACTCCAAGAGGATCCTCGTCGTCTCAGCCAGGCAGTACGGACAGAAGCCCGCCAGGGAGTTCTCCAAGGCAATCGGAGCACCCGCATTCGCCGGCCGTTTCGTCCCCGGAACCCTGACGAACCCCCTGAACCCCGCGTTCATCGAGCCCGAGGTCCTGGTCGTCACCGACCCCGCAGCCGACAAGCAGGCCCTGAACGAGGCCCTGAACCTCGGAATCCCCATCGTCGCACTCTGCGATGCCAACAACGAGACCAGGAACGTCGATCTCGTCATCCCCACCAACAACAAGGGAAGGCGTGCCCTCGCATGCGTCTACTGGATCCTCGCTAGGGAAGTCCTCACCAGGCGCGGCGACCTCAAGGACCCCAACGACTTCCAGCTGTCCATCGACGACTTCGAAGCCAAGCTCATCTGAGCTTCTCAAACTCCAGGCCCCCGAAAGGGGGTCATCTCTTGTCATTCTGTTCTTTCCCGGCGTGTTGCTATTCTGCGTCGCGTGTCTTCGAGAAATGAGGTAGGGCCGTTACCGGCCCAAAAAGGGATAATGAGGGGCAATTCCCTCGTTTCAGATGCGTTTCAGATATCTCAGGTTCGGCTCGTATACAAGGCCCTTGTCCATGAGGGAGTTGGATACCTCCTCGAGCTCGATGCTGCTGATGCCCTCTGCCTCGGCCCTTCTCTCCAGTTCCTCCCTGGGAGCTCCTTTGCCGTCGGTGTCCAGCTCATCGAGCAGGTTGAGTATGACATCCTCGATCTGGGCGCTGTTGTTGCCGGACGGGCCGTCCTCGTCGGGGAGTTCGATCTCGTCGGGCTCGTCGGAAAGGTCCTCCGGGAATCCGAGGTCTATATCCTTATCGGGGAGTATGATCCTGAGGGCGGCCTGGATGGTCTTGAGGTAGAGCGCGGAGTCCGGCACCCTGTCGGAGTTGTCGAGCGCATAGGTTATGCCGAAGGCCTCGGTGGGGCTCATGCCCGCCTTGATGAGATCCTGCTCGGTCGCGTCACCCATTCCGAGGACCTTCTTGATGTTGGTGAGTCTCTTCCATGTGGACTTGGCGGTCTCCAGTATCCATTCGTTGCGCGCCTCCTCCGAGATGCGGATGATGTGCTCCGGCCTGACCGTGATGTACACCCTCTGATCGTCGGCGGTGTAGCTCCTGACCCTTCCGACGGCGGCGACGAAGCACGGCGCCTCCAGGTCTGCGATGGCCGCGGATGCCTCAGGCTGAAACTTCCCGATGTTGAAGAAGAAGCTGCCGGAAACATCCTGGATCCTGCCCTTCCAAATGGGATCGTTCTCCACGGAGCTTATGTTGGAGCATTCGGTGAGCACTCCCGCGATCAGGACCCTGTTCACCTTTGCCCCGAGAGGGGTCACGATGTACGACGGGGTCTTCTCCTCCGTCGCCTTGATCTCGAGCGTGGACGAGTTCAGCTCGGTGGCGAAGATCCTCCATGCTGTCTCTCTTGCGTTCATAATGCCGCCTCCACCTCTTCGAGGAGCTTGTTGGCCTCCACCTCGAGGTCAATGTCTATCTTGCTGGCGGATTGGACAATCATGCTCGGTCCGTAGTCGTCGCTCATGACGTTGCCGGTTATCCTCAGCCTCTTCAGCAGGCTCTTGCTGGTGATCTCCCTGTTGACGACGTCCTCGCCCTGCACGCTGGCAAGTCCTTGGGCCGCCTGAAGGGTGACACCGGTGAGCTTCTCGGTGTCCGCACGGTTGATTATCGCGCCGATGGCGCCGGTACCGTCGTCCACGACGACCTTGAGCCTCAGGTCGAGGACCCCTTCCACCATGCCGTGCATGGTGCATGCGCCGTTGAGCATCGAGCGCTTGCACTGGGGGCATCTCCTGATGAGACCGCTCCCCTGGCGGACGTCAACCACCATGCCTTCTAGGGTGATGTCCAGGCCTCCGCCTATCCGGCTTATCTCGTCCACGGTCTTCTTGCTGGACGATGTGTCCACGACGTCGCTTATGGCATCGACGCGGCTGACCTCGCACCTGTCCCCCAGATTAAGTTGGGGGATGCCCTTCCAGGACCTGATGTAGGCGTTCTTTATGCACAGGGATTCGCCCTCCTTTATCCCGAAATCGCTCCAGGCCGAGAACTGTATCTTCCCTGTGTCGTCGGCTATCATCCCGGAGAAGACGGTCTTGAGCTCTCCCCTGGCGGTGATCTGTTTCGCCTCTACCGATACGACCTTCCCGGTGACGGTGACGCTGCCGAGACCATCCTTGATGTTCCCTATCTTGATCTCCGAGGATTCCGCCGTGATCTGTCTCTCGGGCAGATCGATCTTGACGCCGTCGGCGGGCTCTATGCGCCCGCGGTTCCCCACATTGATCTGGACCTTGTCGTTCCATGTCCTGCAGTAGCAGTTCCGGAACACGTATACCGAGCCTTTGGCAAGGACGATGGAGCCTGGTTCCCAGACGGTGAACGATGCCGTCGCGGTCTCGTCCCCGATGATCCCCGATATGATCTTCTTGGGGATCCCCTTGGCCGTTATCTCCTTCTCGTCAACGAATACGACCTTGGCGGTGATATCCACGTTCTGCTCCGAACCGGTGAGCTCCGAGATCTTCTTGACCAAGGAGTTGCCGGTGACGAAGGATGTTTCGCCGCCGTACTTCCTGATGATGCCCCTCTTCGCGACCTCCGCGTTCAGGTGGAACTCGTTGATGTACTTGTCCAGTTCCGCAATGATTTGTTCTCTGTCGATCTTATCTCCGAGCACCCTTTGCAATTCTTCGATATGGGGTGTTAGTTCTTCCATTTCCATAGTATCGACCCCTCCTTTCGGATGGATGGCATCCCATCGTCTTCCCCCTATAAAACCGTGAGAGGGGGGTGTCTGAAAGTGGGCGAAAGTGCATTAGCCAGCATGATCTGGGTATGGCGATCCTTCCAGTATCCTCAAACCTGCCGTACGGCCCTCTGGCAGTGTTCGGCCGTGCTCCCTCGGACACTGGCCAACGGCCTTCTGGGGTCTGGCAGGTACGCATCCTTTATTATGGATAACAACATTGAACGTTAATGGTACCCAAAAGCAAGATTGACGCAATCCTGGACGGATACGACCCCAAGGATATCACGATCGCTACGCTCTGTTCCCACTCCTCTTTGCAGATTTTCCATGGAGCAAAGAAGCTGGGGTTCAAGACATTGGGTCTGACCATATCCCACAGCACGAAGTACTACGATGCGTTCCCCCTCGGCAAGCCCGACGAGATCATCAAGTACAGGGACTTCGAGGACATGGAGTCCCGTGTGGACGAGCTCTACGACAGGAACGTCATAATAATCCCCCACGGCTCGTTCGTGGAGTACATGGGTTCCAAGAGGTTCTCAGAGTATCCAGTTCCTTCCTACGGCAATCGCGAGGTGCTCAACTGGGAGTCCAGCAGGGAGAAGCAGAGGGAATGGATCGAGGGTGCCGGCGTATCCATGCCCGAGATCATCAAGGACCCCAAGAGCATAGACAAGCCCGTGATGGTGAAATACAACGGCGCCAAGGGCGGAAGGGGGTACTTCATCGCCATGGACTACAACGGTTTCAAGATGGCCGTGGACCCCGACGAGTCTTACAACATCCAGGAATACTGCATGGGGACCAGGTACTACATGCACTTCTTCTACGATCCCCTGAAGCACGATGGGTACAAGTGCGTCGACGGCGGGTCACTGGAGCTGCTGTCGATGGACCGCAGGGATGAATCCAACATCGATGAGCTGTACAAGCTGGGCAACATAGATGACCTGAAGAAGGTGGGCATGTACCCGTCCTTCGTCGTAACCGGGAACACCCCGGTCGTGCTCAGGGAGTCGCTCCTCCCGAAGGCCTTCGATATGGCCGAGAGGGTCGTCGACAAGTCCTACGAGCTCTTCGGCGGCATGTGGGGCCCGTTCTGTCTGGAGACAGTCGTCAACGACAAGCTGCAGTTCAAGGCCTTCGAGATCTCGACCAGGATAGTCGCAGGTACCAACCCGTTCATATCCGGATCCCCTTACGCGGATCTCATCTATCCCGGTATGAGCACCGGGGCCAGGATGGCCATGCACATAAGGACAGCCGCCGAGAACGGCAAGCTGAAGGAACTGGTGTCCTGAGCGGTCAGGGTCACTTCGGAAGATTGCCGGACGGGGCTGTCCAATAGGGGCTACCCGGTACCTACCAGTCCTTTGTATTCCAATCAACCCTCGATGGGAGAGAATCGCAGTCCTGCGGGCGGCACCGGATGGATTAATAAACTTTTATGAACCTTTTCAATCCGGTAGTAACTCATGAGAACAAAGATGAGCATCATCTCCGCGGTCGCTATCGTCTCCGTGCTCCTCATGTCATCATTTGCGATGACGGCGGGCGGTTCCGACGCGACCAGCGACGAGACATATGCCATGACTCCGTCGGATGCTATGGAAATGGCATTCCAGGGAACAGGCCTCGATTCAGAGGAATTGTCGGTGATGATAGATGATCTCATGCACAGGGTAAAAGGGATCGCCGATGTCAAGATGCCTTCCCTGGCCCAGGTCATCAGTATGCTGGCCGATGTCTTCAAGAGGGGATCGGGAAGCCTGATAATCGACGGAGAGTACACTTTCGACAAGGATGTCTACCTCCACAGGCTGTACATCAAGGATGGCTCGGTCGTCACCGTCTCGCCGGGCGTGTCCGTCAAGACCGACAAGCTCTATATCAACACATCGGGCGGATCGGCCACCTTCTCCACCGGTGAGGGGGCCTCGATCTCGTTCGGGGACCTGTTCATCGAGAACATCCCGGCCCCGTTATGCGATGTCACCGTAACCACAGAATCGACCACGATCTCATCCTCATGCCGCCTGAGCAACAGGGTCCTGAGCATGTCCCTGGTCGCATCATACAGCGATTCCCTCAACGTGTTCTTGAAGAAGGGCTCCGTCACATACAGGGATGGGGACATCGACCTGTTTGCGTCCCTGGATTTCAAGAGGATACTCGACCCGCAGTTCAAGATCGCAGTCAGCATCTCGGGTAGCAATAGCTCCTCGGACGGCGAGACTCCATTCTATATCGAGAATCTCGATCTGCGCATGGAATCCATGCGCAGGACGGGCGGCGGCCGCGATGTCGATATGACCTTGAGCCTGGGAAGGGTCATGGCAGGTCCAGTGGACAACTTGAACATGAAGATCGATATGTCCTTCCCGCTTCCATCTATGACCGATGATGTGTATTCGTTCAACCTCAACGCGCAGAGCATCCATGTGAATCAGCTGACCCAGAATGATTCCCTGCAGGTCGATGTGAAGGGTCTGACCATCTCTATGTGGTCCGGGGCCACGCCGGGATTCTTCCTGGGCTATGACTCCCTGAGCTATAACGAATGGTTCTCCGAAGACAGTATGACCATGAAGAGGGCGAACATCAAGGACGTCTTTATCTCGTTCCAAGGCGAATACAAGGATCTGATCTCCAGTCTGAAGAAGGGCAGCAAACTGGTCTCCGTCAGCGGGACCGTTGCGGTGAAGTCCAACTATTATCACGAGTATTCGTTCGATGCCTGCACCAAGACCGGGGTCATGGTAAAATCCTCCGAACTGGACGGATTGGATGTCCAGTTCGTGTTCTCGATCCCTACGGACATCAAGTTGAAGCTCGATTCGTACGAGTACTGGGACGATTCCGGCGTGGAACTGTCCTGGAACGATATCGACTATGAGATCATCCTATTCGGCGATGATCCCAAACCATCCCTGCTATCATCCTTGATGGGCTGAATAAACAGGGGCCTGTTCCGCGGGCCCCTTTATCATTCTTCGGATGCTCCCGGATGGAGGGTTCCCCGATATCCGGACACGCCGCGCAGCACGTCCTGAGCCGAAACGTTATTACATTGCCCGCGTATGCGCGCTATAACAAAGGGGCATCCTAATGGTATCACAGAGGCTGCAGACAGTACCCGCGTCGGGGACCATAGCTATTTCGAATCTAGTCAGTCAGATGAAGGCGGAGGGCGTGGACGTCGTTTCCCTGTCGATGGGGGAGCCTGATTTCGATACCCCTTCCAACATCGTGGACGCAGCTGTCGACTCCCTGCATAGCGGATTCACCCATTACACCCCCTCCACCGGCATACCGGAGCTGAGGAAGGCCATCGCGAGCTACACCAAGAGGAACGACGACGTTCCCTGCGAGGCCGCGAACGTCCTGGTGACCCCTACCAAGCAGGCGATCTTCATGACCTGCCTCGCTTACATCGACCCCGGCGACGAGGTCATCCTTCCGGACCCCTCATGGGTATCCTACGAGGCATGCATCCGTCTTGCCGGAGGCGTTCCCGTGTACGTGCCCACACACTTCGACGACGGTTTCGTCGTGGATCCCGCCCTCATAGAGGCGGCCATCACCCCCAGGACAAGGATGATCGTCCTGAACACGCCCACCAATCCGACGGGCGCGGTCATCCCGGCGGACAGGCTGAAGCAGATTGCGGACATCGCGATGCAGCACGGGATCAAGGTCATGTCCGATGAGATCTACAGCGCGATCATCTACGAGGGGAAGCACAAGTCCATAGCATCGTTCCCCGGCATGTTCGACAACACCATCCTCGTGTCCGGCCTTTCCAAGACCTTCGCCATGACCGGATGGAGGCTTGGATGGGCGATCGCTCCCGCCGAGGACATCAAGAACATCAACAAGCTCCAGTCCCATTCCATTTCCTGCTGCACCTCGTTCGTCCAGCAGGCGGCCGTCGAGGCCCTCAACGGACCCCAGGACTCCAAGTTCGAGATGGTCAAGATCTTCAGGGACAGGCGCGATCTGGCACTGGACCTTATCAGGGACATCCCGGGCGTCGAGTGCAACACGCCCCAGGGAGCCTTCTACATCTTCCCGAAGTACAACAGGGATATCCCGTCCGCCAAGCTGGCGGAGGTCCTTCTGAAGGAAGGCCATGTGGCCATCACCCCCGGGACCGCTTTCGGGTCCAAGGGCGAGGGATGCTTCAGGATCTCCTACGCCGCATCCGAGGACCAGATCCGCGAGGGCATCTCCAGGATCAGGAAGGTCCTGATGGGTCTCTGACAGCGTATTTCGGCGCCGTTCCCCCGTCTACGCACCCTTTTCCAGGACTTCGCAAGGACATCGGGTCTCCCCGTTACTTGCCAGGCCGTCCCATATCGGCTACGCTGAATGCGGTTCCTGTTCGAGGGATCGCGGTTATGTTTTGAGCCCCTTACAATCATAATGCCTACGGGTACAGCCACGTTATAGATCGGCGCCCTTTATCACGGGCCCGATGAGGCCCCTCGCTTCCTAGAATCTTCGAAACAGTTTCAAGGTCGGGGTCCGAGAACCCCGGCCGTGTGCTCTGGGCATATGAAGGGGTTTTTGGCCCCGAAGGGCCAATGGAATCATCATTCCCTTTCCTCGATGTCGATGATCTCCTTGGTCTTGCTCATGTGGACGATCTTGAAGCGATATCCGATGATGGCAGCCACAATCAGGATGATGGCACCCAGGGAGAATGCGTCCGCCACAGAATTGGTGAAGACGTACTTGATCTGTTGATCGAACAATCCGCCCAGGTGCTCCAGGATGCCTATTCCCTCGTTCGCCCACTGGGCGATGCCTTGGTCTATGGCATAGTAGTTGATACCGATGGTCACTATCATCGTGTATACGCTCGAACCTATGGTGGAACCGATATTCCTGAACAGAGATACGACAGAGGTGGTCATTCCCACCTCAGCGTCCTCACAGCTGTTCTGCACACAGGCCATCAGCGATGCCATGAGACATCCCACACCCAGTCCGAACACGAACTCGGAGATCGCCAGTTGGGGCACAGAGAATTCGCTGATGAAGGACATACCGCACATTCCGACGGCCATGAGGACCGGTCCTGCGAAGATCCAGCGCTTGTATCCGGTCTTCTCGATCATCTTACCGGCGAGAGAGGAGGTGATGGCCATACCGACGATCATGCACAGCATGAACATTCCGGCGTTGATGGGGCTGTATCCTTCTATCTTCTGCAGGAACATCGATGTGAACAGTTCGTCACCGATCATCGAGAAACCGAGCAGGAAGAGCAGCACGGATGCTGACCTAACGGTGGGGTTCTTCAGCACATGGGGTGCGATGATGGGTTCAGCGGCCTTGGCCTCGACCCTGCTGAGCAGGATGATGAGGCCGACCAATATGAAGATCATCACGAGCGACTCGATACTGACGACATCGAACGCCGTTCCGAACAACTGGAAGTATATGATGAAGATGACCAGGAGTATGGAGATCAGAGCGATGCCTTTGAAGTCGATCACAGGCTTTTCCTGCTGACCGACAGGCGCTGGGAACTGCGCCTTGCACATGAACATCGTGATCAGGAGCAGCGGGATGTTGATGGCGAAAGCGAAATGCCATCCGGGAATGCCTGCGATGCTCAAGGTGGCGAGCGCTCCTCCGATCAGAGGACCGACTCCGAATCCTATACCGAACAGGGCACCGAGGGCCCCCTGCATCTTGGCCCTCTCCTCGGGAGGATACAGGTCCGCGATGAGAGCGGTGGAAACGGGTATTATTATACCTCCGGCCATACCTTGGATGGCACGCGCACAGATCATGACCTCCATGCTGATACCTATGGTCGCCACGATGGAGCTCAGCAGGAAGAGCGTGAGTCCGATGGTTAGTAGTTTCTTTCTTCCGTAGAGATCGGACAGCTTTCCCGAGATCGGAATCATGATGGTCTCGAAGAGCAGATAGCCCATTGTAAGCCACGGAAGAAGGCTTGTATTGTTGAATGATTTACCGATCTCAGGTCCGCATGTGGTCGTTATGGAACCGTCAAAGCACGCCACAAGCATGGCGAGTGCGATTCCCAACATTATCTTATTACGAACCTTCGGATCGATATTCTCGTGCGTGAGAATTTCGCCCGACATGAGGTCAGGCATATAGTGCCTTAATAAAAAGATTCTACCATTTCGTAGGGAAAAGTTGTGTATAACGTATGTATCCTCCCTTCTAGCAACCGATACGCGCGGATGCATGGGCATGGTATCCATTCAAATGAGTGGAGGAACAGAGGTGAAATGGGTGAAATGTAAGCAGGGGTAGAGGTCAGAAGGACGATCCCCATCGACAGGAGTACAGAGCTCCGTTCGCTGAAGCCGTCATTCCATCCTTGACGAAGAATGCGAAAATTCCTTCTGACGGCCCTTCGACTCCTGCATCGCATGTGCCATGTCTTCCCGCTGCGGAGATCGCATATGCCCGTGCACATGTTAAACGGCCCTGGTCATAAAGCTCATATTTTATAGGTGTGGGGATTACACAGTCAATGTCGCTTAAAGGCGAACGAGGGATCAATCTTGAGCAGAACTTTATTCACCGTCGGGCCCGTGCATGTGGAGGCAGAGACCCTCCAGGCTATGACCAAACCTATGATCACACACCGTTGCAAGGAGTACAAGGAGCTCCATGCGGGCATAGTCGAGAAGATACAGAAGGCTCTCGGTACCGACATGGACGTCTTCCTGGTAGGAGGATCCGCCACCGTGATGCTGGAGGCGGCCATCAGGAACGGCGTCAAGAGCAACTCGCTCGGATTGACCAACGGTTCGTTCGGGAACAGGTCCATCGAGCTCGCAGAGCTCAACGGCAAGAACGTCACGAAGGTCCAGGTGCCCTGGGGCAAGGCGATGAAGCCCGAGCACATAGCCGGAAAGGTGACAAAGGACATCGAGGCCGTTCACTGGGTGAGCAACGAGTCGTCCACCGGAGTGTTCAGCGATTCTCTCGCCCTCACCAAGGAGATCAGGGCCCAGAACCCCGATGCGCTCACTATGATCGATGCGGTCACATCCGCTTTCGCCATGGACCTGAAGGTCAAGGACCTGGATGCGGATTCCATAGTCTTCGGTACGCAGAAAGCCCTCGCTCTGCCGCCCGGACTCGCCATCATGCTCTGCTCCGAGAGGCTGCTCGACAAGGCCAAGACCGTTCCCAACCGCGGATTCTACGGCGACCTCCTCAAGATCAAGAAGCAGGCGGACGTCGATTACGCGCTCACCACTCCCCCTGTGTCGCTGATGTATGCGCTGGACTACCAGCTCGACAAGGCTCTGGCGGAGGGCATGCAGGCAAGATACAGAAGGCACCAGGAGATGGCGGACATGGTCAGGGACTGGGCCGGCAAGAAGCTGCACGGGATCTTCCCCGAGGTCGGATACCAGTCGAACTCGATCGGTGTCCTGAACAAGGGCGGGATGGATTTCGATGCTTTCAACTCCAAGCTGAAGGCCAAGGGATACGAGATCTCCAACGGCTACGGCGATGTCAAGGAGGAGACATTCAGGATCGGGCACATGGGTGATACCACGCCCGCTATGATCAAGGAGCTTCTGTCCGCAATGGACGAGGTTTTGGAGGAATGAAGATGACAACGAAGATTCTGGTATCGGATCCCCTGGACTCAGAGGGTCTTGAGATCCTCAAGAACTCCGGTTTCCCCGTCGACGAGGTATCCGGGCTCTCCGAGGACGAGCTCTGTGCGAAGATTGTCGATTACGAGGCCCTAATCATCAGGTCCGGTACGAAGGTGACCAAGAAGGTCATCGACGCGGGCACGAAGCTGCGCGTCATCGGCCGTGCGGGAGTCGGTGTGGACAACATCGACGTGCCCTACGCCACCAGCAAAGGTATCCTGGTCATGAACACCCCGTCCGCGAACATCCTGTCCGCGGCCGAGCACTCCTGCGCCATGCTCCTGGCGGTCGCCAGGAACATCCCGTTCGCCCACGAGTCCATGCACAAGGGTGAGTGGAAGAGATCCAAGTACACCGGCGTCGAGCTCAACGGCAAGGTCCTGGGTATCATCGGTGTCGGACGTGTCGGAGGAGAGGTCGCGAAGCGCATGAAGGCGTTCAACATGACCATGATCGGATACGACCCGTTCCTGCCCAAGGATGTCGCAGACTCCCTCGGGGTAAGGCTCACGACGCTCGAGGAGGTGATCACCACCGCCGACTTCATGACAATCCACACCCCGCTCCTGCCCGAGACCAGGAACATGATCTCGATGCCCCAGTTCAAGATGATGAAGCCCAACGCGAGGATAGCCAATGTGGCCCGCGGAGGGATCGTGAACGAGGATGACCTCTACACCGCGCTCAAGGAGAAGATCATCGCCGGCGCCGCTTTCGACGTATGGTGCAACGAGCCCCTGAGCGATGACGAGAAGAAGCTCCTGGAGCTCGACAACCTGGTCACCACCCCCCACCTCGGAGCCTCCACCGTAGAGGCGCAGGAGAGGGTCGCCATCGAGGTCGCGGAGCATGCGGTCATGTTCCTCAGGGACGGCATCGTCTCCAACGCCATCAACGCGCCCCGCGGATCCCTGGACGCAGAGACCGAGCCCTACGTGCCTCTGGTCAAGAGCATGGGTTCCATCATCCAGCAGATGGTCGGCAACCACCCCCTCGACAGGCTGGAGATCTCTTACTGCGGCAACCTCGCCAAGAAGCAGACCAAGATGCTCACCGTTTCCGCTGTGATCGGATACCTGGAGGGTGTCATCGGCACCGCCAACTCCATCAACGCACTCCCCATCGCCAAGTCAAAGGGCGTGGAGATCTTCGAATCCAGCAAAGAGTCCGCCAAGGACTACTCCAGCTATGTGGACATGGAGTTCAAGTTCGATGGCAGGTCCCGTTCCATCAGGGGTACCGTCATCGGCGGCAGCCCCAGGATCCTCAGCGTCGACGGTTACTCCACCGAGATCACACTCTCCAACAGGATGATCATCCTCAGGTACGAGGACACCCCCGGAGTCATCGGTGCGGTAGGTAACGCGATGGGTTCCGCCGGGATCAACATCGCCCACATGGCCGTAGGCAGGGCGAACGGCAAGGCCACCATGTTCCTGACCGTCGATCAGGACGTCCCCGACAAGGTCATCAAGGAAGTCGAGGCTGCTGTCGGGACCGAAGAGATCAACTACATCAGGCTCGAGTGATAGCATGGGAATCGTCACAGTCGACGACCTCACGCAGGCCATCAAGAACAGCATCGACGACTCCCACGCCATGGTGGAGGAGCAGGCATACGAGCTCGCCCACCATGTGCTGAACTTCTTCGGATACTCCGACAGGATCATAGACAACGTCCTGGAGCCCGAGGACCGCGATGCGTTCTACATGCTGGAGGACTCCGGCATACTGACCACCGAGAGGGAGGAGACCACGCTGTACGATGGAAGGGAGTGGAGGATCCACTACTGGCTGTTCAAGAGGGACAAGATTGCCGACCTCATGGTCAACTCCAGGAGGAAGGCGGCGAAGTCCGACGGCGACGATTTCACATATGCGGACCTCCCCGACGACGTATGGCAGAGGGGCGGCGACGGAGCAGCCTGAAGATGGGTTATTTTCCTTATGAGTACCGTCCCGGTCAGAAGGAGCTCGTGGAGTTCATCGACCGGACGGTACGCGACCGCCGCTGCGCGGTTATCGAGGCCGGCACCGGGACGGGGAAGACCATCTCGTCCCTGTGCGGCTCCCTGGATTATGCCAAGGAGCACGGGTTGAAGGTCATCTATCTGACGAGGACCAAATCCCAGCAGAAGCAGGTCATCAGGGAGTCCAAGGCCATTGGCGACGAGATCCTCTGCGTCGCGCTGCAGGGTCGTTCCGCCGCTTCCTGTCCCATGATGAGGGACGATCCGGACCTCGCCTCCGGCAATGCCGAGGAGATATCCAAGCTGTGCTCCGTTTACAAGAGGAAGAAGGACGGGGTATGCCATTGTCCCTATTATGCGAACATCGAGAGCACCAAGGTCGAGGACTGGGTGGAGACCGTCCGCCGGGAGCATCCCGAACCGGAGGAGTTCACTCGCATGTGCGAGGAGTCGGAGGTCTGTCCCTACGAGTTCATGAAGCTCCTCCTTCCTTATGCGGATGTCATCGCGGCCCCGTATCCGTTCGTCTTCATGCCCGTGGTCCTGGACAGGTTCATCCAATGGGCTGGGGTCCCCCTATCCCAGATGGTCCTGGTGGTGGACGAGGCCCACAACCTTCCCGATTATCTGCGCGAGGTGCAGACCTTCGAGTACAGCGAGTACGCCTTGGATCGCGTCGACAAGGAGGCGATGGACCATGGCAACTTCGAGCTCCACGAGGGGATCACGGTAACGGATGTGGTCGCAGTGATGAAGGAGATCCTCCTGGCGGCACAGAAGGAGTTCCTGATAGACGAGGACGGCATGCTCCCCCCGTATTTCCTGGAGGAGGAGCTGATGACCCGTCTGGGGGTAAGCTCGGTCACCATATCCCGCATATGCAAGGCCATGGAGGAGATCGGCGACGGGATAATGGAGAAGAAGAAGGAGCGCCGCAAGCTCCCCAGGTCCTACATCCATTCGATGTCCAGGTTCATACGCGCATGGATAGACGGCGATGAGGACAACTACGTCAGGCTGATCGTCAAGGAGAAGGACAATCCCAAGTTCCAGGCCTATTGCATGGACGCCTCCAATGCCGCGGCGCCTCTGACCGAATGCTTCTCCTCCATCCACATGTCCGGGACCCTCCAGCCTCTTAGCGCATACATCGACGAGCTCGCTCTGGATAGGGTGGACAAGCTGTGCCTGGACGGCATATTCCCCAAGGAGAACCTCCTCACGCTGTACACCGACAGGGTGTCCATGAAGTTCGAGGAGAGGGATGTGGCCGAGAACTACAGCAGGCTCATGGATATGGTGACGGAGTGCGTCAACGCGATCCATGTGAACACCGCGGTCTTCTTCCCGTCCTATTCCTTCATGGACAGGATGGTGGACGACGGTCTGGTCAGAAGGCTCGGCCGCGATGTCGTCTACGAGCAGAGGGGGATGTCGCAGCCGGACCTGATGAACGTCTTCGAGAACTTCAGGACCTCCGACGGCGGAGTGCTCTTCTGCGTCACGGGCGGAAGGATAAGCGAGGGCCTCGACTTCCCCGACAAGTCGCTGGAACTCGTGGTCATCATAGGCATCCCGTATCCCAAGCCGACGGCCAAGCTCCGCGCCTTGCGCAGATACTACGACATACGTTTCGGCGATGGCATGGCATTCACATCGACGATCCCCACGGTGAGGAAGATGAGGCAGTCCATCGGCAGGCTCATCAGGTCCGAGACCGACAGGGGCGTGGCGATAATCCTGGACCGCAGGGTGTCCAACCTCAAGGACATCGATGCGGAGCTGTGTCAGGACATCCCCTCGAGGGAGAGGGAGTTCTTCTCCTGCCGAGGATATCGGTATCGATGTCCCCTGAGCAGGCATACGCCCTTGTAGAGACGGGTCAGTCCTTCCTCGAGGATGCTGCGCGGACATGCTATGTTCATCCTGACGAACCCCTTGCCGCATTCTCCGAATGACGAACCCTCGGAGAATCTCACGCCCGCCTCCTTTGCAAGGAATTCCGCCGGGCCCTTCCCGTCGGGTATCGGGTAGGGTATCCCGATCCACAGGAGGTATGTGGCCTCCGATCCGTAAAGGGTGAGCTCGGGCAGCATCTCATGTATGAACGATGTCGCCTCCTCCCTGTTGTATGAAATGTAATCCAGCACCTGATCGAGCCATTCCCCGCCCTGATCGAAAGCGGCAATGGTCGCGTCGGCGGCGAAGGTGTTGGGCTTCGAGATGCCGTCGTTGCTGAATCCCTTCCTGATCCTCTCGCGCATCCCCCTGTCGGGGATCACCGCCATGGAGCTCCTGATCCCGGCGATGTTGAACGTCTTGCTCGGCGATACGCACATGATGCCGATCCTCCGCGCCGCATCCGATACCGAAAGGAAGGGGACGTATTGGACATCGGGCTCGGTCAGGTCGCAATGTATCTCGTCCGAGATGCATATCACGCCGTATCTCTCGCAGAGCTCGGCCACTCTGGCGAGGTCCTCCGCAGACCAAACGCGCCCGACCGGGTTGTGCGGGTTGCAGAGGATCATCAGTCCGGTCCCGGGGTCGGACAGTCCTCTCTCCAGAGAATCGAAGTCCATCTCGTATCTGCCATCCTTTATGGTCAGCGGGGCCTCGATGGGGATGCGCCCCGAGTCGCGTATGGAGGAGAAGAACACGTTGTAGACGGGTGTCTGGATCAGGACCTTGTCCGATGGTCCCGTCATCGACCTGATGATGCTGTTTATGGCCGGGACGACCCCGGTGCTGAACTCCATCCATTCCCTGTCGATGTCCATGCCGTGGCGCTCCGACCACCACGATATGTACGATCCGTAGAGAGCCTCGGGGATCAGCGGATAGCCGTAGATGTCGGAGACGGCGCGCCTGAATATCGCCTCCCTTATGCAGTCGGCCACAGGGAAGTCCATGTCGGCGACCCACATCGGTATCGTGCCGTCGGGGGTCGTGTCCCATTTGACCGATTCCGTTCCTCTGCGCTCAGAGATCATGTCCAGATCGATGGGTTTCGGCATTATGTCCGCCTCTTCGTGACGGTAATGGCCGTACTTCGCCATAAGCCCAACGCCTGCATCGGTCACGATGTCCCTGAACAGATACGGGGGCGTCCAATAAGAAGTCGGTCCCTTCGTTCCGCTGGACCCGAGGATTCGATGGGTTTCTGCGCGGAATCCCCAAATCTTATCTATTGAATCGTTTGTACCGCCAAGCATGGATATTACAGTCGAACCTGAGGTCGAGAAACTCATCAAAGATGCCGGTTGCGATTACCGTGTCTGCACAGCATGCCTCGGTCCCGCACTGGTCCCCACTTCTGTGAAAGGTCCCAAGGAATCCGATATAAGGATCGAGATCGGCGACAACACGCTCTATATCTCCAGATATGTGGCGCGCTACATCTCCAGGGTCACCATCGATATGGTGTACGACGATGACGAGATAGATGCGTGCCCCGCATTCCCTCCCAGGGCCTACAGGGAGAATCACTGAATCCGGACGGCCTCGTCCGCGCACTTCTTCGCAAGTCCTTCCAGGTCGATATCGTCGCTCATGCTGACGACCTTTCCGGGGTTCGCTGCGGTGACCGGGTCCCTGGGGACGATGAGGCAGCCGTTGGTCGGCCTGATCGATATGTCGAACGTCCCGATATCCTTGGCGATATCGGTGATCTCCGTCTTGTCAAGGCCTATGAGGGGCCTGACCACAGGGAAGTCCAGGCCGACGTTCTCGGACCTTATGTTCTTCAGCGTCTGCGATGCGACCTGTCCCATGGAATCCCCCATGACTATGGCGACCGCGCCCATGTTCTTGGCGAACTCCCTAGCGGTCCTGTGCATCATGCGCTTGCATAATACGCATTGATACTGGCGCTCGCATTTCTGCGATATGATCTGCTGGTTGGGACCGTGCTGCGCCAGATAGAGTGGGAACTCCTTCCCGGTGACCTCCCTCAGCCTCTCGGATAGGCTCTTGACGACCTCTATGGATCTGTCGTCGGTGTACGGACGGTTGTCCATGTGCAGAAGTATGACGTCCGCGCCGCGCCTGCCCATGAGGTATGCGGCCACGGGCGAATCTATGCCGTTGGATAGCAGAGCGACTAGCTTCATCTGAGATCGACGTCACCGTAGTCGTCGGCCAGCTTCCTGGGCATGGCGTACTTGCACTCGGGGCAGAACAGGCCGTCGCCCTTCCTGCTCCTGACCATCTCGGTCTTGCATTTCCCGCACTGGGCCCTGATGACCCCGAGGTGATCGTCCTTGGTGGTGAGCTGGAGGGCCGGTTTGATGGCCGTCACGCGCGCTCTTATGAAGTCTCCTTTCCTGAGCTCTTTGGACACGTCGTCGGTGTATCCCTGGGAGATCTTCGAGACATGGATGGTGGCGTAGGTGTCGCCGCCGAGCCTCCTGTCGACGCCTTCCTTCACGTAGACGTCCGCAGTGGCCATCGTGCTCCTTATGTCCCCTACCACTCCGTAGACGATGTCGCCCACTGCGAGCACGTTCGGGGGGTTGGGGGATATGACCTTGGCGACGCATTCGCTGTCGTCCAGCACCAGTTCTCCGACCTGGGAGGCGTACACGACGCCGTCCTCTGCAAAAGTCCCCTCTGCGGCCAGGTATTCCTCTTCCGAGGCCACTTCTTCTCCGGGGAAAACGAATCTTGATTCTGCCATATGATTCACCTTATGTTGACGACCGCGACGTCAACCGTCTTATTCGTCTTTGTATGAAATGAAAATGTATTAGGGATATTGTACTTATAGGTTCTATAATAGGTGACGCGCCGTCCGCGCTTCTCGCAGTACCCTTTCACGAAGTCCAGGGTGTTGGCCATGTGGATGGAGTACACGCATTCCGACAGTTCCATGGCCTTGTCCAGGAACGGCCTGTCCGCATTCCTGTTCTGGCATCCGAAGGGCGGATTCATGAAGATGGTGTCCGCACCCTCATCCACGGACAGGATGTCGCTGTTGCGGAATGACACGTCGGCCCCCAGGGAGGCCCTGTTCTCCTCCGCGACCTCCAATGCGGATCCCGATATGTCGAAGCCGATGACCTCGGATGCGCCCAAGGCCCATGCCCCGATGGAGAACATGCCGGTCCCGCAGCCCAGGTCGACGACCTTCAGGCCCTCCACGTCCCCCTTGGAATATGCATCGAACAGGATGTCCGAGGCGATTACCGCAGGGGTCATGTACTGCTCCAGGGATGCGTCGGGATCCCTGAAGTTGCCCACCCTCTGCAATAGCATCTCAAGGTCCTTCTTCTTCATGTTTCCCTCCGCGTCGGATCCCGGCGACCGTCCGAATTACGGAAAACGTAGCCGGATTTCGATTCTCGAATCCATCGTTGATTGACATCCGACACATTTTTTCCTCGGATGTGCATCGGAAAACAAAAAAATTACCGAAAACAAGTTAGAGAGGTTTCTTTTTTATCACATGAGTTTCATCAGCCAAACCGCAGGGATAGAAGGATATATTTCTGTAACCAGGTGAAGAACATGGCTATAAAGAACGAGTATCTGAAGGAAGTCTACGCAGGTTTAGAGCAGCGCAACAAGGATCAGCCCGAGTTCCTTCAGGCTGTCAAAGAAGTGCTTGAGTCCCTCGAGCCTGTCGTCGAGGCAAGGCCCGAACTTCAGGCAGCAGGAATCATCGAGAGGATCACAGAGCCCGAGAGGATTATCATGTTCCGCGTCTCATGGGTAGACGACAAGGGCAAGGTCCAGGTAAACCGCGGATACCGCGTCCAGTTCAACTCGGCCATCGGGCCTTACAAGGGCGGACTCAGGCTCCACCCCTCAGTCAATTTGTCCATCCTCAAATTCCTCGGATTCGAGCAGATCTTCAAGAACAGCTTGACCACCCTCCCCATCGGAGGAGGCAAGGGAGGTTCCGACTTCGACCCCAAGGGCAAGTCCGACGCCGAGGTCATGCGCTTCTGCCAGTCTTTCATGACCGAGCTCGCCAAGCACATCGGTGCAGACACCGACGTCCCCGCCGGAGACATCGGAGTGGGCGGAAGAGAGATCGGATACATGTTCGGACAGTACAAGAGGCTCCAGAACGAGTTCACAGGCGTGCTCACCGGAAAGGCGATCCCCTGCGGCGGTTCACTTGCCAGGACAGAGGCCACCGGATACGGTCTCTGCTACTTCACCGACGAGATGCTCAAGGACAAGAAGGATTCCTTCAAGGGCAAAGTGGTCGTCATCTCCGGATCCGGAAACGTCGCCACATACGCCTGCCAGAAGGCCACCCAGCTGGGTGCCAAGGTCGTTGCAGTCTCCGACTCCAACGGATACATCTACGACCCCGAGGGAATCGACTATAAGATCATGCAGGAGATCAAAGAGGTCAAGAGGGACAGGATCAAGACCTACGTCAACTACTCCAAGACCGCCAAGTACACAGAGGGCTGCAAGGGCATCTGGACGATTCCCTGCGACATCGCTCTCCCGTGCGCCACGCAGAACGAGCTCGACGAGGAGTCCGCCAAGATCCTGATCAAGAACGGCGTGAAGGCCGTCGCAGAGGGAGCCAACATGCCCAGCACCCCTGGAGCCATCGAGGCATTCCAGAAGGCAGGAGTCCTCTTCGGTCCCGCCAAGGCCGCCAATGCCGGAGGAGTCGCGACATCCGCACTCGAGATGAGCCAGAACAGCCAGAGGCTCGCCTGGACCTTCGACGAGGTCGATGCCAAGCTCCACGACATCATGGTCTCCATCTACAAGCAGGCATCCGAGGCAGCCAAGAAGTACGGAATGGAGGGCAACCTGGTCGCAGGAGCCAACATCGCCGGATTCGAGAAGGTCGCCAACGCCATGCTGTGGCAGGGCATCTCCTACTGAAACGAGTTCATCAAAGGTGGTCTCCCGTCCTGATCTATCAGGGGTCGGGAGGCCACCATCCATTTCCCTCAGGTTAAGCGAGCGTCTCTCGGTCCCACGGCAGATGAAGGGATTCGGGACGCTCTTGTCCAACTTTACCGCATTTTTGCATTGTTATTGTGATTCTGTCGGCCCCATCTATCATCCCGTCAAGGAGGTGGTCGTCTAACGTTCTAAATGCGGCGTCCGCTGGGGGTATTGAGAGGTCCTATTTTGTGGAATGGATCGCATCAAGTAAGTGGTTACCAGACGGTATTTCCGAGGGTCGGCTATCCATGTGCTTGACAGATGGTACCTACCTTTACTGACATTCAAACAATACCATTATTATATCTGGAATCGATACTCACGTTTCGCAAGTGGACTCGCGTCAAAGCGAGGGGTGGATGAATGCACGGATTCAGTGTCAAGAGACATTAGTTCGCGGTATGTACATTCGCTAAAATCAAAACCTTAACTGTTAAATACAATGTAAGGCTAATCACCCTCCAATGACGTGCCTACTGGGTTAAGATGTCGATAGTAGGTTTGTCTAACCCTAACAAACGTCTTCCCCCGTAACTTGAAGGGATTCAAGGAATGGGTTCCCCTAATATCTATCCGGGCGTCGGAGAAATCCCCGCCCGGATCCCCTAACATTTTTTTTCCAAGTTTCTGTTGGCGGGATTCCTGTCTGCGAAGCCTATGCATTTCCGGGCGATCTTCAAGCGATAATCGGTCTGTGCGACCGCATGGTTCTCTATTGATCGGGCCCATAGGGACGCTGTGTGCTGCATTTGTAAAGGCGGTCTCGAGTCCCGATCAGAGGGCCGTCGGGGTAAGGTTTTAAGTGATTAAGCGATTTGTGTAATGCATACGGAGTATGCATTTCCTCTGGCAGAGGGGGTGTGTTTCTGGCTAAGATCAAAAGGGCAGTTATCAGCGTATCGGACAAGAGCGGCATAGTGGACTTCGCGAAGGAACTATGCGCCACCGGTGTGGACATCATCTCCACAGGCGGTACCTACAAGCTTCTGAAAGAGAATGGGATCAAGGTCACCGAAGTATCTGACGTCACCGGTTTCCCGGAGATGTTGGACGGTCGCGTCAAGACGCTTCATCCCAAGGTGCATGCAGGAATCCTTGCCCGCAGGGACATCCCCGATCATATGGCAGCCATCAAAGGCAAGGGGATCGAACCCATAGACATGGTGGTCATCAACCTCTATCCGTTCAAGCAGACGGTCCTGAAGGAGGGCGTCCAGTTCGAGGACATCGTGGAGAATATCGACATCGGCGGACCGAGCATGATACGCGCGGCCGCCAAGAACTACGAGTCCGTTGCGGTCGTCACGGATCCCAAGCAGTACCCCGAGATCCTCGCTCAGCTCAAGGAGAAGGGCGAGCTCAGTCTCGAGCTCCACCAGCAGCTGATGGCGGAGGCATTCGTCGCCACGGCCAATTACGACGCCATGATCGCATCGCAGATGAAGAAGAGGTTCGTCGGTGACTTCCCGGATTCCTTCCCTATCCCGCTCGAGAAGGTCCAGGACCTCAGATACGGGGAGAACCCCAATCAGGCGGCGGCCTTCTACAAGGACCCGTTCACACCCGGCCCCACCGTGGCCAAGGCAGAGTGCCTCCACGGCAAGGAGCTGTCTTACAACAACATCCTGGACCTCGACAAGGCCTTGGACATATGCATGGATTTCGAGAGGCCCACGGCAGTCGTAATGAAGCACACTAACCCCTGCGGTCTCGCTTCCGCCGACACGATCTTCGAGGCCTTCAAGACAGCTTACAACGTGGATCCCCTGTCCGCGTTCGGATGCGTCATATGCTTCAACAGGCCCTGTACGAAGGCGTGCGCAGAGATGATCTCCAAGTACTTCGTCGAGGCCGTCCTGTGCCCCGATTACGAGGAGGGCGCCCTGGAGATAATGGAGGCTAAGAAGAACATCCGTCTCCTCAGGACCAACTGCCCTATCGGGCCTTCCGAGAGGGTCAGGGAGTACAAGATGAAGAAGGTCCAGGGCGGAATGCTCGTCCAGACCGATGAGGACGTCATTGTGGACCCGAAGAACCTGAAGGTCATCACCAAGCGCGCTCCCACGGAGGAGGAGATCCATTCCCTGCTGTTCGCATGGAAGCTCGCCAAGCACGTGACGTCCAACGCCGTCGTCTATGTCAGGGGCGAGCGCGCCGTCGGTATCGGAGCGGGTCAGATGAGCCGTGTGGATTCGGCCAAGATAGCCACCATGAAGGCCAACGAGCCCACCGAGGGATGCGTCATGGCATCGGATGCGTTCTTCCCGTTCAGAGACGGCGTGGACGAGGCCGCGAAGGCCGGAGTGACCGCCATCATACAGCCCGGAGGGAGCATCAGGGACCAGGAGGTCATCGATGCTGCCAACGAGCACAACATGGCGATGGTGTTCACCGGCTGCCGTGTGTTCAGGCACTGAAACGATCATTACGGAGGGGGTGACCCCTCCGACAAAACTATCCTTTCGAAGGCCGGGGGCCGATCTCAGACCTTCTTGTTGTCTTCTATGGCGGATTCGAGATCTTGCGGTATGATGGGCTTGCCCTCGGCCTTCCTCTTCATGTGCCCGCCGGGGCCACCGCGGGCCAGCCTGGCCTGCTCTATGCATTCGGGGTTGTCGCAGACGAACGCCGCATACACGACGTTCTTGCATGGTCCGCCGCAGAATTCGCATGTGTATTCGTCGAGATTCAGTACCATGCTACTTGTAACCGCAATGCAGTATATCATAGAAACCGGGGCCAGGCCCCGGAGTTAGTTGGTGTTTTCACATCTCGAGAGTGAATTCCTCTCCCGTCATCGGAAGGATGACGTTGTAGTCGTCCTCCAGATCGGGCAGGAATGCATCGCGGGACTCTGAGTGCATGATGATGACATTCTCAGGATCGCATTTCCTGATGAATTTCACGATCTGACTGTGGTCGGCGTGGGCCGAGAAGTCGTACTTGTGAAGCTCGCAGGCGATCTTCACTACTTCTCCGTCGATCTTCACGCATCCTTCTTCAAGGAGCATCCTTCCGTTGGTGTCCTCGGCCTGATATCCGACCAGGAGGATGGCGCTCTTGGGGTCGTCCTTGATGGAGTTGAGGTATCCGAGGACAGGTCCTCCGTCCAGCATCCCGCCGGTGGTGACGATGATCTCGCCCTTGGCGGCGGAGGTCCTGGAACCGGCGTTCCTGACCTCGTTGAACTTCCTCTTGGCGGCCTTGAGGTTCTTCACGTCCTTCACGTATTCGGGATAATCGAGGAACAGGCGGGTCACGGATCTGCCCATTCCGTCCACCCACATCTCGTAGCCGAGGTTACGGAGCAGGAGCATGATCTCCTGAGTCCTGCCGACTGCGAAGCAGGGTATGAGCACCTTCCCTCCGCGGTCGATGACCTCGTCTATCTTCGCCAGGAACGCCGCTTCGGTCTCCTTCCTGTTGGGGTGGTTGCGCCCGCCGTACGTGCCCTCTATGAAGAGGTTGGTGCAGTCGTAGGCCCTGGCGCCGTCGACGAGCCTCTGGGCCTCGGTGTGGATGTCTCCCGAGTAGATCGTGGTGACGTCGATATCGTATTGGAACATGGCAGCACCGGGGATGTGCCCTGCATCGAGCATGGTCACATCGAAGCTGCCGATCTCAAGCTGGTCTTTGTATGTCATGGGGACCACGGCCTTCATGGTCCTCTCTATGTCCCCTGTCGTATACGGCATGGGGTAGTCCTCTGCTTTCGCTATCTTAAGCGTGTCGTACATCATGAGTTCCGATATCTCAGCCGACAGAGGTGTCGTGAAGAGATCGCATTCGTTCGAACCGCATACGCGGGGCATCATCCCGCAGTGGTCCAGATGGGAATGCGTTAGGAACGCATAGTCGATACGTGGTGCGGGCAGGGGATACTCAGGAGGCTTTGTAGGGCTCAGACCGTACTCGATCAAGTACGTCGAGCCATCGCCTTCAATGGTCATCCCCATGCGTCCGACCATATCGGCACCGCCTAGGAATTTGCATTTCATTTTCATGTTTTAGGCTCCTTTTTCGTATATTGCCTCCTGTCGGAGGACTTTGTGAAAGAAGGCAGCGGCCTTCCTTGACTGTGATGATGACGGGGCTCCTTCCACCCCAGGATATAAGGACTTTTTTCCTTATTTATATTTACTATTTAAACCCTTATGAATGGGCTACGGTGCCACAGAACCTCACATCCAGATGTCTGGCACATATGTTTTGTACATCTGGCTCATATGATTTAACTTTCTAATAGTTCAATGAGCCACATCTCCAAAAAGTTAAATCTCTATAAGCCCTGTGTTCGCTCATGGGAACACTCGCAGCCAAATTTGGGAATTATGCAGGGATACTCTCTGCTGCCCTGTTCATCGTTGCTGCATTTGTAATGGTCGTGACGAAGGCCGAGGGCGGTGGCGACGCAACATTGTCGCAGACCGTTCAGTTCATCGTAACGGCCGCAGGGGCGGTGGCGGTTGTGTCCGGAGCATTCCTCCTCATGAGATCCGGCACTTTCATTGAGAAGATCGAAGGACTGATGCTCATCGTGTTGGGCATCTTCGCGGCATTGTGCTATGTGCTGATTAACAGCATGTCGATGAGCGGCCAGACAGTGGTCGAGGTGATCGGTACCATCGGCATCGTGGTCATGATCATCGCGATCATGGCCGAGTGGACCAAGGGTCAGAAGATCCTGATGTACACCGACATCGTCTTCGTGCTGATCGAATGCATCATAGTCGGCTGCGTTTTTGCCAGCTGGAATCTCCAGATCACCGCAGCGGCCACCTTCCTGATGCTAGGATTCTGGATGGTCGCCTCCATGGGCTTCGCCCCCGATGTGGGCGAGAATGTCGTCCAGACGGTGGATCCGGACAGGAAATCCGCCAAGAAGGCACAGAAGCAGAGGGACAAGGAGGAAGCGGAGAACAAGAAGAAGCAGGATAGGAAGGACAAATTGGAGGCGAAGTCCAAGAAGGAGTCCAAAGGCGATGACAAGAAGCCTGCTGAGAAGAAACCGGCGGACAAGAAACCGACCGACAAGAAGCCTGCTGAGAAGAGACCGGCCGACAAGAAGCCCGCAGACAAGCCTGCTGAGAAGAGACCGGCCGACAAGAAGCCCGCAGACAAGCCTGCTGAGAAGAGACCGGCCGACAAGAAGCCCGCAGACAAGCCTGCTGAAAAGAAACCGGCCGAAGCCGGCGGAAAGCCCAAAGAGCAGTCCCATAAGAATGAGCCTATCAAGGCGGCCACCATTACTGCTGCCACCGCTGCTGTCAATAACGACCAGAGCGCACCCAAAGAGACGAAGCCCGAGGAAGCAAAAACCGCTGAGCCGGCCAAGGCCCAGCCCGCTCCTGAGAAGAAGAACAACGATTTCATGGCCAAGTTGGTATCCTCCAGGAATGTCAATAGGGTCGGGAACAGAGCGGAGGCGGGAACAGCCCCCGTTCCCGGGTCTGCAGACAAGAAGAAGGCCGTTCCCGAGACGAAGGTCGAACCTGTGACCGAGCAGAAGGCGGAGGAGCCCAAGCCAGTTCCTGAACCGGGACCCGTTGCAGGGGTGCCAGAAGCCGCACCTGTGACCGAGCAGAATGTCGAGGAACCCGCACCTGCGGTTGAGGAAGCCCCTGTCATCGAGCCCGTCATCGAGCAGAAGGTCGAGGAATCCGAGATCGTTCCTGAATCTGTGGTGGAATCCGCTCCTGTTGTGGAGGAACCCGTACCCGTGGTAGAGGAGACGTCCGTCCCTGTGCCCGTCGTCGAGGAGAAATCAGGGGAACCTGAACAGAAGGTAGAGGAACCCGAACCCGAGGAACCTGCACCTGTTGTGGAGGAGCCTGAACAGAAGGTAGAGGAAACCCCTGTTTCCGAGCCTGTCATCGAGCAGAAGGCCGAGGAACCTGCACCTGTTGTGGAGGAGCCTGAACAGAAGGTAGAGGAAACCCCTGTTTCCGAGCCTGTCATCGAGCAGAAGGCCGAGGATCCCGACACCATTCCAGAGGTCGAGACCGAAGTCAAGACTCCTGAGATCATGCCCGAGCCTGAACCAATCGTTGAGGAGCCTGAACAGGAGCCCGAGGAACTTGCACCTGTTGTGGAGGAACCTGTGCTCGTAACCGAGGAGACCAAACCTATCCATGAGCAGGAATTCGTTGCCGAGGGACCCGCGCAGAAGCCCGAGGAACCGGCATCCGCATCTGTGATCGAGGAGCTCGAGGAACCCGCACCTGCGGTTGAGGAGTCTCAACCTGCTTCTGAACCAGAACTCGTACCCGAGATTGCTCCTGAACCTGTAGTGGAGGAACCTGAGCAGAAGGCTGAGGAAGCCCCCGTTTCCGAACCTGTCATCGAGCAGAAGGCCGAGGAACCCGAACCCGAGGTCGTTCTTGAGCCTGTAGTGGAGGAACCTGAAGAGAAGGCCGAGGAACCCGAGATCGTTCCAGAATCTGTGGTGGAATCCGCTCCTGTTGTGGAGGAACCCGTACCCGTAGTAGAGGAGACACCAGTCCCCGAGCCTGTCATCGAGCAGAAGGCCGAGGAATCCGCACCTGCGGTTGAGGAAGCCCCCGTTTCCGAACCTGTCCTCGAACAGAAGCCTGAGGGGCCCGCACCTGTAGTGGAGGAGCCCGCACCCATCGCCGAAGAGCCTGAGCAGAAGGCCGAGGAGGCACCAGCCTTC
>Ga0310786_10001202_pt1 | contig 41678 bp, 36 predicted proteins | sample AusTroGonzalo_MG_FD_203881 | JGI IMG/M metagenome (GOLD analysis project Ga0310786, IMG submission 203881) | Bovine rumen microbial communities from tropical cattle in Woodstock, Queensland, Australia - Gonzalo_03 (v2) (version 2) | ecosystem: Host-associated > Mammals > Digestive system >...
AGAAGTAGTTCAGCCATTTGCGGACGTCGACCTGTGCCAGTTTGCAGCATCCCATGAAGGTGTAGATGATAGCCGCGTCCTCTGCTGCATCGTGGTTTCCGCAGAAGAGATAGTTCTTGCGTCCCAAAGCCAGCGGCCTCACGCTGTTCTCGATGAAGTTGTTGTCAATCTGGTACCTGCCGTCAGTGGTATAGCGTGACAGCTGGCGGATGTGTCCTGCGGTTGACGAAGATTGGACGTTTTCTTAGGGTTCACCATTTGGATGAGTTACCCCAGTTGTGGAATGTGTTTATTGGAGATATGGCATTCATCGGCCCCAGACCGGAGAGAGAAGTCTATATTAAACAGATTGAAGCTATTGATCCTCGTTATCATATGTTGTATCAGATGCGACCTGGAGTTACGAGTTTTGCAACTTTATATAATGGTTATGCTGATACTATTGAAAAGATGGTAAAACGACTTCATCTTGATCTATATTATTTGGAACATCGTTCGTGGTTGATGGATGGTAAAATACTGATAAAGACTTTTTTAAAAATAATGATTGGAAAGAAGTTTTAGAAAAGTCTTTGCTTTTGAGTAAGTTGGATGCCCCTGGCATCAAGAATACGTCCAAAAGGTATCCACCTTTGCGATTTTAAAAGAAATGTTTGGTGTTTTCGATTATTATTACTAATTTTGCTGCCAGAATACAAACAAAGATAGTCAATGTTCGATAAAGTAACGATACAGAACTTCCGAGGAATCAGGAATGCTGAGATAGAAGGCTTGCACCAGATAAATGTTTTTTTCGGTAAGAATAATTGCGGTAAGTCGTCGGTCTTGGAGGCTATATTCCTACTTACTGGGCAGTCAAATCCCATGTTGCCTATTCGTGTGAACGGTTTTAGAAACTATACCCGTTTTGCCGAAAATGACTTAAGACTTGACTTCTATAATTTGAAATCTGAGAACTTGATTCGGCTATCTGCTACAGGAGAAAGAGACAGGGATTTGGAAATTTCTATGTTCCGTGAAGATAACCATAGCGTGGAATTAAATCAGGTGGGGAAAGGAGCAACGAACGCCCCTGAAGCCGTTTATGGCCTGAAATTATCATATACTCTGAATGGCAATGGCATTAAATATAACTCAACGGTTTCGGTAAGTCAGGGTGATATGTCGAATGGTAAGATTGGCTTAGACTCGAGATATGAGGAATATCTTCATGCACAGTATCTGCCGTCGGCCTATATGCAGATTCCTATTGACGAGAAATTTGCCAAAATTGTTGAAAACAAGCAAGATAAGATTATTCTCAAAATTCTGAACGGCATCGAACCTAGGATCAAAAACATGACTCTGGTAGGAAAGGAGTTGATGGTGGACATTGGTCTGGATCAGCTTTTGCCAATCAATGTGATGGGAGATGGGCTTAGGAAATTACTGGCTATCGTACTGGCAGTCTATGAATGTAAGGACGGAATTCTATTGGTAGACGAGGTTGACAATGGTTTCCACTATACAGCGATGCCACTACTCTGGAAGGCTATCTTTACGGCTGCAGACATCAATCACGTGCAACTGTTCCTTTCAACACATAATATAGACTTCTTGCGCGGGTTGGTAAGTTATATAAAGGAAGAAGGCGAGGAAATGAAAAAACGGATTTCCGCATATCGCCTGTTGAGGATGGACAATGATGAGATAATTCCACTCGACTATGATTATATGAAACTCTCTTATTCGTTGGAGCAAGACATAGAAGTGAGATGATAAAGATTTTTTTGGAAACTGGCAAGAAGACCACTCAGGAGTACGTCTTTATCAAGACGCTTCTAGTAACGAAGTTAAACAAGCCTTCCTCTGATTATGAATTAATAACGGTTGGGGGATGGAATGCCTTGCCTCAGGTGGTGAATGCATTTAAGAGCAACACTTTAGAGAATGGAGAGAATCTTATTGTGTTTGATGCAGACTTCGCTGAAAATGGTGGGGGTTATGAAGTACGCCGACAAGCACTCGAAGCAGAGATAACAAGATTAGGTATTGATGCGGAATTGTTTTTATTACCAAACAATCATGACGACGGCGATTTGGAGACCCTTTTGGAGACAATAGCCCAGAAGGGAAAGCATACCCGATTCTTTGATTGCTTTGGTGATTATGAGAATTGTCTGGGCACAGAATATCAGACCCCTAACAGAAAAGGGAAACTCTTTACATATATCAGTTCGATGAAGTCGTTGACGATGGCTCAGCGACACAAACTCGGGCAAGGCGAGTGGTGCTTTGACAATGACGAATACTGGGATTTGGACAGTGAAGAACTAAAACCCCTAAAGGATTTCCTGAATAAGTAATACCAATTTTTATTTCCTGATGTTCGGGAGTTGAAGACCGTAGGATTTCTTGCGGTCCACGTAGAGCATGGCGACGGCAGTAAGGGCGGCACCGAGGGCGGTGAAGCCGAAGATGAGCATCGAGGTGGTGTAGGAGGGATCGGTCTCGTTGGCGCGGCCTACACACATTGGGATGATGGCGCGGCCGAAATTCTGGATGAAGAAGATCATCGAGTAAGCCGTACCTAAGCATTTCAGGGGGATGATCTTTGGTACGCAGGGCCAGAGGGCGGCAGGTGCCAAAGAGTAACCGATGCTCAGGATGACCATCAGGGCGATGGCTATCGCAGAAGGAGTGAGAAGTGAAGAGTGAAAAGTGAAAAGTGAGGTGGGCATCGAGAAGCCGAAGTGGACGGCGGTGAGCATCAGGGCACCGGCGATGACGAGGGATACGCCACGGCCATAGCGGTCATAGACATAGCCGAAGAGGGGTGTCATCAGGATGGTTCCGAAGGGGGCAATGCTGGAGAAGAAACCTGCCAGGTCAGGGTCAACGCCGTATTTGATGACCATGAGTTTCGTGGAGAACTTCAGGAAGGGTGATACGGCAGAGTAGAACAGCACGCAGAAGAGCGTGATGAGCCAGAAGCCGGGATTGCGCAGCGTGACGAGAATGTCGGCGAGGCGGAACTCGTCAGCATCGGACAGCGTTTTCGCACCGGACTGACGCGGACTTTCACGGACTTGGTCGAGGCGGCGGTCCATGACGCAGAAGACAAGGAAGGCGAGGAGTCCGACAATGAGGAAGGAGAGGGCGAGGAGTAGGGGCGCGGAGAGCGTGAAGTGGCGGGCGATGGGAGCAGAGATGCTGAGGGCAGCAGCGGTGCCAAAGCGGGCCATTGCCAATTGGAGCCCCATGGCGAGGGCCAGTTCGTGGCCGGTAAACCATCTGACCATCGCCTTCGAAACGGTAATGCCCGTCATCTCATAACCTACGCCGAATATGGCAAAGCCAAGACTCGCCACAGCCACGGACTGTGGGAGTGAAAAGTGAAAAGTGAAGAGTGAAAAATTTGCTGCCGCCGTAGGGGGAATGTCGGCGGTGACGGCATAGTACTTGATGAGGGTGCCGATCACCATCAGCGAGCAGGCGAGGGTGCCCGTGAAGCGGATGCCCATCTTGTCGAGGATAAGCCCCGAGAAGAAGAGCATCAGCAGGAAGACATTGATGAAGCTGCTGGCACCAGAGAAGAAACCGTAGTCTGACGGTGTCCAGCCGAGGCCGCCGGCCTCACGAGGGGCCTCCAAGAGTGACTCCAACGGCGACATGACATCGTTGACGAAGTAGCCCATCATCATCGCTGTGGCGACAATGAAGAGCACCGTCCATCTCGCGATGGGAGAGTTATTGAGGCGGTTCAGACCACCCCTAACCCCTCCTGACTCAGGAGGGGAAGTGATAACTCTGCTATCGTCTTCACTATTCACTTTTTCTTCACCGGGTCGCAGGTGAGGCCGCAGCCGAGTTTCTTGAAGATCTTACGATCGACCTCTGAGAGCATCACCGTGGTATGTACCTGACAACTGCGCAGCTTCGGCAGTTGCTCCAAGGCACGGCGGCAGTTGTCGTCGTGGGTGGAGAGCACGCTGAGGGCCACGAGCACTTCGTCGGTATGCAGGCGGGGGTTCTTGCCGCCGAGGTATTCGATCTTGGTCTTCTGAACAGGCTCGATGAGGCTCTGTGGGATGAGCTTCACCTCGTGGTCGATGCCAGCGAGATACTTCATGGCGTTGAGCAGGAGGGCGGCGCTACAGCCAAGCAGGGGCGACGACTTGGCGGTGATGAGGGTGCCGTCCTCGAGTTCGATGGCGGCAGCTGTATGGCCGCTCTCGATCTTCTTCTCGTAGGCGGCCACCGTCACCTTACGGGTGGCGGTGGAGATCTTCGCCTGGTTGAAGAGCATACGGATCTTGTTGACCTCGCTCTCGTTGTCGGCACCGTCGGCCATCTTGTTGGTGGCAGCATAGAAGCGTCGGATGATCTCGTCGCGGCTGGCATCACAGCAGACCTCGTCGTCGGAGATGCAGAAGCCCACCATATTCACGCCCATGTCGGTGGGTGACTTATAGGGGTTCTCGCCGTAGATGCCCTCAAAGAGGGCGTTGAGCACGGGGAAGATCTCCACGTCGCGGTTGTAGTTGATGGCTGTCTTGCCGTAGGCTTCCAGATGGAAGGGGTCAATCATGTTCACGTCGTTAAGGTCGGCGGTGGCTGCCTCGTAGGCAATGTTGACAGGATGCTTCAGCGGCAGGTTCCAGACGGGGAAGGTCTCAAACTTGGCATATCCGGCACGGATGCCCCGCTTATTCTCGTTGTAGAGCTGTGAAAGACAGGTGGCCATCTTTCCGCTGCCTGGGCCCGGGGCGGTGACGATGACCAGCGGACGGGAGGTCTCTACGTAGTCGTCCTTGCCGAAGCCCTCGTCGCTGGCAATCAGCTCCACATTGTGGGGATAGCCGTCGATGGGGTAGTGGAAGTAACTGCGGATGCCCTCACGCTCCAGACGGTGGCGGAACTGGTCGGCGGCATGCTGGCCGTTGTAATGGGTAATCACCACGGAGCCTACCATGAAGTCGCGTCGCATAAACTCGTCGCGCAGTCGGAGTACATCCTCGTCGTAGGTGATGCCAAGGTCCGCGCGTACCTTATTTTTCTCTATATCTTCTGCGCTGATGACAATCAGGATCTCGATGCTGTCGCGTAGCTGGGCCAGCATACGGAGTTTGGAATCGGGCTTGAAACCGGGGAGCACGCGTGAGGCGTGATGGTCGTCGAAGAGCTTGCCGCCGAGTTCCATATACAGTTTTCCGTCGAACTGGGCAATGCGCTCACGGATATGCTCTGACTGTAGCTTGATGTATTTGTCGTTATCGAAACCTATCTTCATTAGTCTATAAACTTTAAACTATCAACTTATTCTGTGATGTTCGGGAGCTCAAGGCCAATACCCTTCTTCTTGTCGACAGCCTTGAGGATGAAACCGAGGATGAGAGCAGCCACACCGAGGCAGGCGAGCATCACCAGCGGAGCGGTGTAGTCGAACTGTGTCGGGTCGGTCACGTCAGGGTTGGTGGCGTCAAGCACCTTGCCGATGAGCAGCGGGAAGAGCCACAGACCGATGTTCTGAATCCAGAAGATCAGCGCATAGGCAGAACCGATGACCTTGGCATCGACCAGCTTAGGCACTGAGGGCCAGAGTGAAGCAGGCACCAGAGAGAAGGAGGCACCAAGCACGAGAATCGTGGCATAGGCGATGGCAATGCCACCGATGGGGCTGTCCTTGAAGGCCGGCAACACGAAGGCGAACGTCAAGTGGCAGACGATGAGCAGGACGGAGCCCAGCACGAGCATCGAGGCGGCCTTGCCGTGGTGGTCGAGGTAACTGCCGAGAATCGGGGTGATGAGCACGGCCAGCAGCGGGAACACGGCAAAGATGGACTCTGCCGACTGGCGCATATAACCCATATAACAATAGGTGATGAGCGCAACGATGGATAAAGCGAGCAGGCCATATTTCAGGTTGGCCTTCTTCTGGAAGTTGCTGGCGAAACCAGCCGCAGCCACAATGAGCATGATGACATACTGAATGATCGTCACGTCGGGCTGTGCCCAGAAGGAATCAGAGGCAGGAGCCGTCAACGTCAGGTTGCACTGCAGCATATTCACGGCATACTTCTGGAAGGGGAAGATGGCTGAGTAATAGAGTACGCAGAGCAGGGCCACGATCCAGAAACCGCTGTCGGAGAGGATCTTGCCTAGGTCGCTGACCTTGAAGGGGTCGTCCTTCTCCTCGGCCTCACCGGTCTGGGCATCGAGTTTCTGGTCCATGAAGAAATAGACGATGGTCATGATCAGGGCGATGCACATCAGCACCACGCCGAAAGCTACAGAGCGTGAGACGCTCACCTGACCGCCGAGACGGGCGAAGAACGGTGAAAAAATCATACAGGTGGCGACACCCAGACGGGCCAGTGCCATCTCAGAGCCCATGGCCAGTGCCATCTCACGGCCCTTGAACCACTTCACGATTCCGCGGCTGACGGTGATACCAGCCATCTCGCAGCCGCAGCCGAAGATCATGAATCCGCAGGCGGCAAACTTTGCCGAGGCTGGCATGCCCTCGTAGAAGGGGCTGACACCCAGCTCGTCGAACACGGGGATGTAGTTAAGGTTGTTGGTAAACCATGTCTCCAATCCACTGCCCATGAAGCTCTCGCTGACGGCATACCACTTGATGCAGGCACCCACCAGCATGACGGCTGCGGAGAGCACTGCGGTAAAGCGGACACCCATCTTGTCGAGGATGATGCCTGCGAAGATGAGGAAGAACACGAAGACGTTGAGGAACACCTCTGATCCCTGCATCGTACCGAAGGCCGTGGAGTCCCAGCCGCGGGTCTCCTGCATCAGATCCTTGATGGGTGAGAGGATGTCCATGAAGATGTAGCTGCAGAACATTGCCAGAGCGAGCAGCAGCAGCGCTGTCCACCGCATTCCGGCGGAGTCACGCAGAGTCTTTTGAATTGCTTGTGTCATTTGCTTTTTGTCTTTTTTGAATTATTTTGGGTGCAAAGGTAATAAATTTAATTGGAATTCGGAAATAAGATGGTTGATTAATGTTTTTTAACTGCCATAAAGGGAACGTATTCTGATATTTTTCATATTTTTGCACACAATTAGAAATGACAGACGTTATATTATCCAGTTTTATCAGCTTGTTTGCCTTGTTCGGCAAGGAGGAACAGGTGGATGAAGCACGGGCAAAAGAAATGCTCGTGAATTACCTCCGGCACCATTTCGGTGTGCGGAATATAGATGTATATCTGAGTTTGTATGACGATATGCGCGGTGCCTATGAACTGACGGAAGACTTGGATGTCAGGCAGACGGTCATCTCAATCTGTTCAACACTTCGGGGGGAGATCCGGTCACAGGAGGAGTCGCTGCTATTGCTGCGACTGATGGAGTTCTGCGGCTATAAGGAGGGAAAGTCGAGTGCGATTTTCCTCGCCATGGCCGAGACATTCAGCATCCCAGAGAAGCAGTTTGCGAATTTCTCCGATTATGTCAACAACCGCGAGTCGGAATACGTGATGCTCCATCCGTTGGGTGAAACCGACGGACAACTGAGGACACTGGTTGACCCGGAGTCGGGGCTGCTGGTATTTACCTATCTCGGTAGCGGTAATGTGCTGCTGAATGATGTGCCAGTGCTGCCAGGTGTCTATCAGGTATGGTTGCAGAGCAGTGTGTTGAAGCGCGATGCCGGCAGTCCGTTGTACTACTCGACCATCATCGATGCCTACCACCGTAAGAACGGTAAGAAGACAGACCAGGACCGCCATGCCGTGGAATTCTGCGGGCGTGGCATCAATTTCCGTTTCCCGAACAGCGACAATGGTATGCATGACCTGAGCTTCACGCTCCACAGTGGTGAGCTGTTGGCCATCATGGGTGGCTCGGGTACCGGTAAGTCGACGCTTCTCAGTATCCTGAACGGCAGTCTGATTCCCCAGGAGGGCAGTATCACCATCAATGGCCACGATATCTCCGAACCTGCTGCCAAGAGTCTGATTGGCTATGTGCCGCAGGATGACCTGCTGATAGAGGAACTGACAGTCTATCAAAACCTCTGGTTTACGGCAAAACTCTGTTTTGAGGGGATGTCGGAGGAGGCCATCGACGAACGGGTGATGAACACCCTGAAGGTGCTGGGGTTGGATGCCGCCAAGGATCTGAAGGTGGGCTCAGCCATCAACAAATATATCTCCGGTGGTCAGCGCAAACGCCTGAACATTGCCTTAGAATTGATTCGTGAACCGGCCGTCCTCTTCCTGGACGAGCCGACATCCGGACTTTCCTCGGCAGATACGGAGAAGGTAATCAACCTCCTGAAGGAACAGACACTCAAGGGAAAGCTGATCATCGTGAATATCCACCAGCCGTCGAGCGACGTGTACAAGCTGTTCGACCGTCTGTGGCTGTTGGACAAGGGCGGCTATCCCGTGTTTGATGGTAATCCCATCGATGCCATTACCTATTTTAAAGAGGCCGCCAACTATGCCGATGCCGAGACCAGTGCCTGTCCGACCTGTGGCAATGTGAACCCGGAAATCGTGCTGAACATCATCGACGAGAAGGCGCTCAACAGCAGTGGTGAACTGACGGATGAGCGTAAGATGACACCCCAGGAGTGGCATGAACTCTATCTGAAGGGAAAAGGAACACAGGAAGAGCCGACCGTCAGCGACGTGCCGCCGTCGGATCAGAAGAAACCTGGTGCCCTGAAGCAGTTCGCTATCTTCCTGCATCGGAATATCAAGACGAAGATAACCAATGTCCAGTATCTGTGTATCACTCTGTTAGAGGCTCCGTTACTGGCTGTGGTCTGTGCCCTGCTGACCCGCTATGCGCCGCCGGAAGGCTATACAGTGATGGACAACAAGAACCTTGTCAGTTATTTCTTTATGTCCGTCATCGTGGCCACTTTCATCGGTATGAGCGGCAGCGCAGAGGAGATCATCAAGGACCGCGCCCTGTTGAAGCGGGAGAGTTTCCTCCACTTGTCATACAGCAGCTATATCTGGTCGAAGATTGTCTATATGGCCGGTCTCTCGCTGATCCAGACCCTGTTGTTCATCGTCATCGGCAATTACATCATGGGGCTTCACGGGCTGTTCTTTGTCTGGTGGCTCATCCTGTTCACCACAGCCCTGCTGTCAAACTTAGTGGGACTGCTGCTGTCGCAGTGTCTCAACTCAGTGGTGGCCATCTATATCAGCATCCCGATGCTGTTGATCCCACAGATATTGTTGTGCGGACTGGTGGTGGACTTCTCTGACCTGACTCCGAAGAGCAAGACGGGTAATGTGCCTGTCATCGGCGATATCATTCCTTCCCGTTGGGCTTACGAAGCATTGGCGGTGACATCCTATACAGACAACCTCTATGAGAAGCCATTCTTTGAACTCGATAAGCAGAAGTATGAGAACCAGTTCTATAACCTCGGTTTCCTCTACGAACTGCAGTCACAATTAGAGACGATGAAGGATGAGCAGAGGCGTGGCAAGACAGTGAATCCCGAACACTTAAGGGTGATACATACCAACTTGCCAGTACTGACAGACTATTGTGAGATGGCCCCTTACAAGGGGGATGACTCCGATGCCTCTTTGCGGGCGTATCTGTCTGAGGCAGAGGATATTCTGGTGAAACGCGGTAACAGAGCGACCCTCAAGGCCGATGAGCTGATGGCTCAGATGATTCGTCATGATGGCAAGGAGGCCGTGTTGAAGGTGAAGCGCGAGAATCATAACCTCAGGTTAGAGGACTTTGTGATTGGTGCCGACCAGCCGCGTATGCTGAATGTGGTCGATGGTCATATTGTTCCCCGTGCAGGTCTTATATTCCTGACTCCGCAGAGTCGTTGTGGTCGTGCGCCGTTCTATAGCAGTGAGAAAATCCTGGGTGACTGGCGCATCAAGACACTTTGGTTCAATCTCTCGGTGCTGTTGCTGATGTGTATCATCGTAGGCATCCTTCTCTTTACAGACTGCCCCGGCAGATATATTCGGAAAAGTAATTCATAAGAAACAAACAACTATTTAATTCATAACATTTAAAAACGTATTACAATGAAAAAACTTTCAATTTTTGCAATTGCATTAGCAGCAATGACATTTGCTGCGTGTGGTAACAAGAGTGCACAGACAGCCCCTGAGACTGATTCTGTGAAGAGTTTTGAACAGCAGCAGATTGAGGCCAGCATCAAGATGCATATCGACAGCATCTCTGCTGAGCTTGGTAAGCTGAAGCAGTTCCCCTTCCTGCAGGAAGGTGCTGATGGCACAATTGGTCTGACCAAGGAAGAGAAGCAGGTGAAGCCCGACTATCTGTTGAATGCATCTGTTGCCGACAATGCTACCACTCTGGCTGAGAAGTATCGTGTAATGAGTGCCCTTGACGTTGACAAGCGTATTGCCAAGCTTTATGATATGCCGACAGAGGACTATGACAAGGCAATTACCAAGCTGGCTGCTGACATCAACGATCCTTCTTTCAAGATTCTGGAGGATGGTGCTGGTACTATCTCTGAGACTACAGAGGCTCTGTATAATGCAATGGAAGAGAACGGCCGCATCAATTTCTTCTGGCAGCTGGCTGCAGCTTCACTGGTTGAGCAGCTCTACATGACCAGCGAGAATTCAGACAAGTTCCTCAGCGTGTTCGATGATGACGCTGCTGCCAACGTGACATTCCGTATCGTTCTCGTGCTTGACGCCCTGAACCGTCTCTCTGAGTATGATCCCGACGTGAAGCCCGTTGCTGATGCCGTTTCTTCACTGGATGTCCTCAATGCAACAACCGTTTCTGAGCTGAAGTCTCAGCTTGCCGAGGCCAAAGAGAAGATCACAGCCGCCCGTGCTGCTCTTGTGAAGTAAGATATTTATCCATCAACAATAAAAAGGACCGGCAATTCCGCACAGGAATTGCCGGTCCTTTTTATTGTCTGTTGTTTTTATTTCAGCCAGCGGTCGAGCCAGTTGAAGAAGGTGCGCTGCCACAGGACACCGTTCTGGGGTTTCAATACCCAGTGGTTCTCATCTGGGAAGATGAGCAGTTCGGCAGGAATGCCCTTCATACGGGCGGCATTGAAGGCCGACATACCCTGGGTATAGTTGATGCGGTAGTCCTTCTCACCGTGAATGCAGAGGATGGGGGTATCCCAGTTCTCAACATACTTGTGTGGCGAGTCGTGGTAGGTCTTCTTGGCATTGGGTAGCTGGGGACGATGCCAGTAGGCCTCGTCGTACTCCCAGTTGGAGAACCAGTTCTCCTCTGTTTCCAAATACATGGCAGCCAGGTTGAAGGCACCGTCGTGGGAGATGAAGGCCTTGAAACGCTTCTCGTGGTGTCCGGCGAGATAATAAACGCTGAAGCCGCCGAATGAGGCACCTACAGCACCAAGTTTGTCCTTATTCACAAAAGGCAAGTTGTTGGCGGCATCATCGATGGCGGCAAGATAGTCCTGCATGCACTGACCTGTCCAGTCACCAGAGATCTCCTCAAGCCACTCCTGTCCGAAGCCTGGCAGACCACGACGGTTGGGTGCTACGATGACATAGCCGTTAGAGGCCATGATCATGAAATTCCAGCGGTAGCTCCAGAACTGTGACACAGGACTCTGAGGACCTCCCTCGCAGAAGAGCAGGGTGGGGTATTTCTTATTCTCGTCGAAATTCGGGGGCAGGATAATCCAGGTAAGCATCTCCTTGCCATCGCTGGTCTTCACCCAACGCTGCTGTACAGAGGGCTTGGCGAGCTGGTCGAGAATATGCTTGTTCTCGAAGGTCAGTTGAGAGATGACCGTCTTCTCCGTTTTTTTGAAGTTAGGTGTGACGATATAGAGGTCGGCAGGCGAGGTGAAGTTGTGACGCTCCATCAGTAGCTGCTTGCCGTTGTTCATCAGATGAATGGAGCCGAAGTCATCCCAGGTGTTGGTGAGCTGCTTGAGTTCTCCTTTCCAGTTAATCGCGTAAAGATTCTCTGTGGCGTGCCAGACACCGATGAAATATATCTGTGCGTCCTTGGTGTCGCTCCATACGAAGTCATCCACATTCGAATCGAAGGATTCTGTGAGATAACGCTTCTCACCAGTGGTGAGGTCATAGCAGCAGAGTCGGTTGCGGTCAGCCTCATAGCCGTCGCGCTCCATTGAGAGCCAGGCGATGTATTTCCCGTCGGGTGAGAATTGTGGGTTGGTGTCATAGCCGACATTGTTCACGAGATTCTCCTTAGCATTGACCTTCTGGTACTTCATGGATGTGGTCGGATCAATCTCTGGCTCAACATAGCCTTCTGGCTTGCAGAGGTTTTTCGTCTCGCGCGTACCTATATTATATATATAGATATCGGAATCGGTAGAAATGGAGTAGGCCAGACCGGTCTTCTTGCGGCAGGTATAGGCGACGGACTTGGAATCGGGACTCCACGCTAACTGTTCCATACCGCCGAAGGGTTCCATAGGACATTCGTAGGGCTCACCCTCAAGGATGTCTCTTTCATTGACTATTGACCATTGACCATTGACCATTTCTATGTCTGCAACATAAGGGTGCTGGATGGACTCCACGTAGTGATCCCAGTGGCGGTACATCAGGTCGGTAACCAGACGGCCCGTAGCCTTGGGCAGGTCGTCGGGGTTCTTCTGGATGATCTCGTGGAAGTCGATGCTATGCAGCAGGATTACCTTGCTGCCATCGGGTGAGAACTTAAAGCCCTCGATATCCTTCTTGCTATTGGAAATCTGTTTGCGGTCGCCGCCGTCGGCATTCATTGTCCAGATTTGTCCATCGGAGAGGAAGGCTATCTTGCCGTTGAACCAGGTGGGATCGGTCTCCGACTTGGTACCAGTTGTCAGTGTTGTGTTACCGGTGCCGTCGGCATTGATGATGGCAATCTTCTGCTGACTCTTGTTGGCCTTGACACTATAATAGCCTACCTGATAGACAACCTGCTTGCCATCGGCACTGGCTTCTGCTGCACCGATACGACCCATAGCCCAAAGGGCCTCGGGAGTCATCAGATTGCTGGTGAGCTTGATGTTCTGCTTTCCGATCTTCACGGTTTCTTCTGCATTAGCTAGTGATACTAGATTGGCTAGTAATACTATAATAACTAGACTTTTCTTCATAAATCGTTATTTCTTTTGATTCATTCTCTGTTTCTGCAGTTCTTCAGCCTGCTTCTGCATGGCCTCAAGACGGGCAGCAAGACCGCTGGTCTTTTTCGTCGGATTGTTCTTGTTCTCCTTGTATTTAGCCTCGAGGATAGCGAGAAGCTTTTCGTCGTTGGTCGTCTTGCGAAGAGTCCACATGATGGCTGCAGAGAAGAAAAGCGAGATGAAATAGTAGAAGTTCAGACCTGAGGAGTAGTCGTTGAACATGAAGAAGAACATCACTGGCATCAGGTACATCATCCATTGCATCATCTTCATCTGTTCAGCCTGCTGTCCCACCATCTGATCCTTCTGCTGTCGCATCGTCATATAGCTGTAGAGCACGTTGGCCACACAGAAGAGGATACAGGTCAGTGAGAGGTGGTCGCCGATACCCCAGATCTGAGTGCCCCATTCCACGATAGGGTCATAGGTCGAGAGATCATCGATCCAAAGGAACGACTGACGACGGAGCTGGATGGCATTCGGTACAAAGTTGAACATGGCAATCCAGATAGGCATCTGTATCAGCATTGGCAGACAGCCAGACAGCGGGGATACACCATATTGTGAATACATCTGCATCATGGCTTGTTGCTTTTTCATCTGGTCTTCGGGCTTGTCATACTGCTTGGTAGCCTCGTCGAGTTTCGGTTTCAGTACGCGCATCTTAGCCGATGACATATAGCTCTTTTTCACCATCGGGAAGGTGATGGCTTTCAACAGAAGGGTAATCAGGATCAGCACGATACCCATGCCGAAGCCCCATGACGTGAGCCAGTCGAAGACGTAGATGGTGAAGAAACGGTTGATATAGCGGAAGAGCGGCCATCCGAGGTAGACCAACTGTTCCAGGTCGAGGTCCTTGCCGAATCGACTCTGCTCCTCCACGTCCTTGATGAGGCGGAAGTCGTTGGGACCGATATACATCTCAAACTCCGTGGGTTGTACACCTGTCGGATCGAAGGCGGTCTTCATCTTGGCATTGAACTGCTTGAGGAAACCAGAGCCCTTTTCCTGAGGGATACTCGTCATCAGGGCGTTAGCAGCGAATTCATTCTTGGCAATCAGGGCTGCAGAGAAGAACTGGTTCTTGAAGGCCACCCAGTCGAGTTGTTCCTCTATTTTCTCGTCAACCTTCTGAGAGGTCTCACTCAGATAGTCTGTTCCACCGTTTTTTTCCTTATAGGTGAGGGTGGAGTAGCGGTTTTCAAAAGTGAAGCCCTTCTCCTGCTGACGGGCCATGTCGCTCCATTCGATATCCATCTCCTTGTAGTTCGGCGCAAAGAATCCCTTGAGGCCTTCAGTCTTCAAGGCGAAATGCAGAAGGTAGTCCTTGCCGAGCTGATAGTCGAGGACAATGCTTCCACCATTGGCAGCCTGTGCCGTCATGGTGACAGTCGAGTCGCTGACATTCGAAGGTGTAAAGAAGAGGTCCTGGGTGATGATGTTCTCTTGTTTGCCGGCGAGCATGAAGTTCATCTTTTGGGTCTTACCGTCGAAAAGGGTTACATCCATCTTGTTGTCCTTATCCTCGAAACCCTTGATGATGGCTCTGGAGATGGCACCTCCCTTGGTGTCGAAGGTGAGCTCCACCTTACCGTTCTTCAGGACGATCTCCTCGCTGTTGCCATTGAGGGCAGAGAAGAAAAGGGCTGTCGAATCACCTTTAGCTGCAGCTTCTGCCTGTTCCTTGCGGGCGGCTTCGTCTGCCTTCTGCTTCTTGGCAGCATTCTCCTTGACGACAGCTGCGATGCTGTCCTCCTTGCGCTGGGCCTCTATCTGCTCGGCGGAAGGCTGGTTGTACCAGCTGAAGCCGATGAGCACCAGAGCAATCAATACGAATCCTAAAATCGTGTTCTTATCCATTGTTTATTGCTTTTATTTATCTATATTAATAATGTTCGCGCATAACAAGGTGCAAAATTACACATTTTTTTTTGCATAACGGCAGAAAGACGGAAAAAAAGTGTAACTTTGCACTCAGTTATGAGAAAAGAAGCACTCTTGTTTGCGGCAATGACTGCGCTCAGCGCAACGGCCGCTCAGTCAAATGACAGTATTAACGGTCAGTATTATCGTCTCTTTACACCAATGGCTTTCTATCACAATGTGGCAGACAGAGCCTTGGCATTGGATGAGAAAGAGAATGACCAGGTGACGGCAGCTGTAGATGCGGCACTGCTGAATGTCTATTTGAATCGTCCAGACTTGGTCAGCACGACAGAGACGGAACTTCAGGAGGTGGGATCTGTCCGTGAGGATGTGGACAAACCCATTGAAAACCAGACCTCGTTCGTGGAGGAAGTGAATGCCCCGGAAATTTTCATTCAGGATTCTGTGCCTGTGGAAGTCATGGTTCAGAAGCCGAAGTTTTGGACATTGAAGGGTGATGGCTTCCTACAGTTCATGCAGAACTACGTGTCGGACAACTGGTATAAAGGCGGTGAGAGCAACTACGCGATGGTCGGTGCCCTGACCTTTGAGGCCAATTACGACAACAAGAACAAGTGGAGATGGGACAATAAACTGGAGATGAAACTCGGTTTCCAGCGTGCGAGAACCGATACCGTCAATAAGTTCAAGGCTAATGAGGACCTGATTCGTTATACAGGTAAGATTGGTCTTGAGGCCACCAAGAAGTGGTATTACACCCTTCAGCTGATCGCACAGACACAGTTTACACGTGGCCTGAAAGCCAATGACCGGAATGTCTATTCCGACTTTATGTCACCGTTTAAGGTGAACCTGGCACTTGGTATGGACTACAAGGTTGAGGCTTTCGACAAGAAATTGACAGGTACGATCAACCTTGCTCCTGTGGCTATTGACTTTAAGTATGTCGACCGTCTGGTGCTGGCTCCGGCTAATGGTATCGATGAAGGGAAACACACTAAAATCGACGTCGGTTCGCAGGTGACTGCCGATTTGGAATGGAAGATCAGTGATGTCGTCAGGTGGAAGAGTCGTCTTTTTGCCTTCACTTCTTATAAGCGTGCAGAGATTGAGTGGGAAAACACGTTTGCCTTGCAGGTCAGCAAGTATATCAGTGCCAATCTTTTCCTCTATCCTCGTTTTGACGATGCAGGCCTGAGAGATTCGGATCTCGGATACTGGCAGTTCAAGGAGTATAGCTCCATTGGATTCAACTATACCTTCTAAATAAAAATACCCGCCTCGCTGGCGGGTATTTTGCTTATTTGGCTTCTGTCATATCTCCCTCGATGTAGAGCCTTGTCATTTCAACAGCTCCGTTCGTCCTGACGGTGATGGATTTCTTGAAATGACCAGGGAACTTGCCAGTTCCGTTGTAGGTTACTTTAATCTCACCCTTCTCACCTGGCTTGACGGGTGTCTTGGTGTACTCTGGTACAGTACAGCCACAACTGGCCACAGCCTGGTTGATGACCAGAGGTGTCTCACCGACATTTGTGTAGGTGAAGGTACAAGTCACTACAGGCTCTTTCTCGGAGAAAGTACCGAAGTTATGTGTCAGCTTGTCGAATTTAATCTCGGCAGGTTTCTGTGCCATTGCGGAAGTCATTCCACAAATGAGCAGCATGGTCATAACGATAATCTTCTTCATGTCGAACTATTTTAATGAATTTCGGGGCAAAGATACGAAAAAAGCTATAGATAACACAGAAATTCACAGAATTTAATCATTAATCTGTGTTAATCTGTGAAATCTGTGGCAGTTTTTTTGTAATTTTGCACCTCAAACGGATAAAAGTATTATAAATATGTATAGAAGTAAGACTTGTGGAGAGCTTCGGCTCTCAGATGCCGGTAGCGTGGTGACACTTGCCGGATGGGTACAGCGAAGCCGTAAGATGGGAGGTATGACCTTCGTCGATCTTCGTGACCGTTATGGACTGACACAGTTGGTTTTCAATGAGGCAGATGACGCAGAGCTCTGTGAGCGTGCCAACAAACTGGGACGTGAATTCTGTATTCAGGTCAAGGGTGAGGTCAGTGAACGTGAGAGCAAAAATGCCAAAATGCCGACAGGTGATATTGAGATTCTCGTGAAGGAACTGAATGTGCTAAGCGAGAGTCTGACACCACCGTTTACGATTGAGGACAATACCGATGGCGGTGATGATATCCGGATGAAGTACCGTTATCTTGACCTGCGTCGTGCTGCTGTTCGTAAGAATCTCGAACTGCGTCACCGTATGACCATCCTGATTCGCAACTTCCTCGACGGTAAGGACTTCATTGAGGTGGAGACACCAATTCTGATCGGTTCTACACCAGAGGGTGCCCGTGACTTTGTGGTGCCTTCACGTATGAATCCAGGGCAGTTCTATGCCCTGCCGCAGTCGCCGCAGACGCTGAAGCAGTTGCTGATGGTTTCTGGTTTTGACCGTTACTTCCAGATTGCCAAGTGCTTCCGTGATGAGGATCTGCGTGCCGACCGTCAGCCGGAATTTACACAGATTGACTGCGAGATGTCGTTTGTAGAGCAGGAGGATGTGCTGCAGTTGTTTGAGGATATGGCGCGTCATCTGTTCAAAGAGGTACGTGGTGTGGAACTTCCTCCTTTGCAGCGGATGACATGGCATGAGGCTATGCGTCGTTTTGGTTCTGATAAACCCGACCTCCGTTTCGGTATGGAGTTCGTGGAGTTGATGGATCAACTGAAGGGCACTGGCACCTTCCCAGTTTTCAATGATGCCAACTACATTGGTGGTATCTGTGTTCCCGGATGTGCTAACTACTCTCGTAAACAGCTCGATGAACTCACTGAGTTCGTGAAGCGTCCGCAGGTTGGTGCTAAAGGTCTCGTATATGTGAAGTTCAATGAAGATGGCACCGTGAAGTCTTCTATTGATAAGTTCTATGAGCCGGAGGTTTGGGCTAAGGTGAAGGAGGCGATGGGTGCCAAGGATGGTGACCTTGTGCTGATTCTTTCCGGTGACAATGCAAACAAGACGCGTGTCCAACTTTGTACGCTTCGTCTGGAGATGGGTGATCGTCTCGGACTGCGTGACAAGGACACCTTCGTCTGCCTTTGGATTGTTGATTTCCCGCTCTTCGAGTGGAGTGATGAGGAACAGCGCCTGATGGCAACACACCATCCGTTTACGATGCCGAATCCAGAAGACATCCCCTTGCTTGACACAGCTCCAGAGAAAGTCCGTGCCGTGGCCTATGACTTTGTCTGCAATGGTGTCGAGGTCGGCGGTGGCTCTCTCCGTATCCACGATGGCAAGTTGCAGGAGAAAATGTTCCAGATTCTCGGTTTTACGCCAGAACGTGCAATGGCTCAGTTCGGCTTCCTCATCAATGCCTTCAAATATGGCGCACCTCCTCATGCCGGTCTCGCCTTCGGTCTCGACCGTTTCGTAAGTCTGATGGCTGGTCTCGACAGTATCCGTGACTGTATTGCATTCCCGAAGAACAATAGTGGTCGTGATGTGATGCTGGATGCTCCTGGCGAGTTGGACCCGAAACAGTTGGAGGAATTGCAACTATCGGTTGATATACGTCAAGAATAATTTGTTTTTTGCCAAAAATGCTTAAATATCAATAACTTGTCTGAATAATTAGTGGTAATTTTGCACACGAAAAATTTTGAGAAGGAATAAATCTTCAAACAGAGTATTAATTTTTTAAGTATTATGGCAGAAAAGAAAGCAACAGCTAGAAAGGCTACTGAGACAAAGGCAGCCGTAGCTAAGAAGGAAACCGTTAAGAAGGCCGCCGCTCCTAAGGCAGCAGCAAAGGAAGTTCTCGCTATCAATGCAGAGAATGCAGGTTTCAAGGCAGGAGATGTTTATCAGGCACTGGCAGCAGCAGGTAAGGCTCTCACCGTTAAGGAGATTGCCAAGGCTGCAAAGATTTCTGAGGAGGCAACTCTTCTCGGTCTCGGCTGGCTCTTCAAGGAGGGCAAACTTGCTAATGACGGAGAGAAAGTTACATTGGCATAAGACAATTAACAGGACATAGAAGAGGGTCGGTAAGCACTGGTTTTACCGACCTTTTTTTAGCTTATGACATACGACAGTCAGATTATACAGATTCTTACCGAGGTGGGGGAGCAGGGCATCAGCGTACAGTCGATGACCAGGCATCTTTATAATATGAATGTCAGTCTTTTTGCTGCAGTGGACATCGAGGAGATCAGGAATTATGTCCAGCAATATCTTTTGAAGAACTCAAAATCTCCCCAATCATTGATAGAGAATACGGGCCGACGCGGTTATTATCGTTTGAATACCCAGAACAATGCCGATGCACGTCAGTTGTTGCTTGAGTTCAGAAACCATGCTATTCAGGAAGTGATACCAGTTCCTTCAGCACCAGATCTCTCTTTGGAACTATTTCCCTGACCTTTTGATTTCCTTGTAGACATCCTCATAGAGCTCAAGCAGATGTTCTGCGGTATGTCTCCATGAGAATAGTTTGGCTCTTTGCAATCCGACCTCTTCCTGTTTGCGGTAGAAATCATCATCTGTTTCCAGCTTGAGCATCATCTCTGCAATCTCGTCAGAACTTTCCGGGTTGACAAGGATGGCGTATGGTCCCCCGATCTCTGGCATCGATGATGTGTTTGATGTGATGACTGGTGTACCACAGGCCATCGCTTCCAACAATGGGATACCAAAGCTCTCTCTTAATGAAGGATATAGAAACGCGAAGGCATTGTTATAGATATTCGGCAGGTCACTGTTGACGATGTAGCCGGGTATGACAATGTGCTCCTGGATATATTCGATGTTGTTGCGGTGCAGAATGTCTTTCAGGTATGTCTGGTCTAAATCAGCCATCAGCAATTTCCGCTTATAATCTGATTTATCCAGATATTTGGCGTATGCAATCAGTGTCCGTTCTGTGTTCTTTTTGGGGTCAGTGTTGCCTAAAAAGAAGAAATAGCCTGATTGGTCAATATATTTTTGGTACGTAAAGTCAGTATCCTTTGATGGCTTAAACCATTCATTATACCCATTATATATCATGGCCATCCGCTCACGAGGAATATTCAGTTTTGATACAATGTTGTTCAGTTCAAATTCAGAGACTGTAATAATACGCTTACATTTTTTCAGAATACGCGGCACGACCAGTCTTCTGTAAAACCAACCCAGATTCTGGTATAGGGAACGGTTGGTCTTATCTCTTGGCTCCAGGAAGATGATATCATGGAGTGTCAGAATGAGAGGAATCTCACATCTTATGGGTGCAGTATTACTGGTGCAGTGCAACATATCCAAATTCAATTCTTTGATAGCCTTGGGTAACGTCGACTGTTCCCAAATGGGATACGCATTGCCTCCAATTTCTATGATATGTACATTATGTGTTCCTTTAAGACATTGGTCTTCGCCAGGTGCAACAAACACGAAATATTCATTTCTTTGATCAATTTTCTGCAATTCCTTGATTTCCTGTAGCACCACATAGTCCATGCCGTGCTTGTTCTTCCTGAAAATCCGTTGTGCTTCAATACCTATTCTCATATCTGTTTGATTATTTTTGCAGGAACGCCCGCTACAAGAGAGTGGGGAGGAACGTCCTTGGTTACTACTGCACCTGCTGCTACTACTGAATGGTTTCCAATTTTCACACCAGGCAGAACGACAGCGTTAGCACCAATCCAGACATCATCTCCTATAGTGACGGGTGTTGTTGAAATGCCTTGCTCGTCTATCTTTTTTCCCGGGTCTGAGAAGTTGTGGTTCAGGGCCGTTACAGTAATGCCCTGTGCCAAGTTCACATGGTTGCCAATCGTGACAGGACCGATAATCGTATTATGTAATCCAACTCTGGTATGGTCTCCTATGATAACATCACCAACGGCATTGTTGATACAGCTGAAGGATTCCACAACGCTATAGTCGCCTAATGAAAATTTACGGTAGGGAGGGGTGTCCATTCTAACTGAATGATGAACAACCGAATGTCTCCCCCTGTGTTGGTATAGTGGAGCCAGCATTCGGATGTACCAGCGAGGACGTGTCTGAACCTGATTCATAATCAGCCAGTCTACGAACTTCTTCAACCTTGTATAGCTATTGATTTTGTCTCTTATTTCATTGTTGTTCATACGAGTCTTAAGTTATTTTAACCAAAATACGATGGATGACTTAAATCCTATATATTTCAGATACCCTGATTTTGCAGCTCTCCAATAGATGCCAATCTTATCCTTAAGTGGTATTACGTGTCCAGTATAAAAGACTTTGCTTAATGTGTACTTCGCAAATTTTTTAATAATAGGCGAATTTTGGAACTTCATTAGTTCGTCAATGACGGTTAAATAGCAGGAAAGGTTCCATTTAGAGTATTTTAGTCCCATGGTAGATGCTAATCTTACACGGTGCACGACAAAACTCTGTTTCAGACAATAAATGTTCTCGCTTTGAAGTGTCAACTTAGTAGTAAACAGCTCGTCTTCATGGATAATATATGGATAAAATCGTAGTCCTATGCGTTTTAGGTATGAATGATTAATAAATAGTAGCCAGACAACACAATTGTGTTTCTTTTTGTCAAGCATTGAATTAAGTAGGGAAACTCCATCATACTTCTTGTTCTCTTCTAAGAAATTTGTTCTTTTGTAATTATTATGAATAGGGTGAGTCCCATTTTCCGTTAGTGTATCACCATCAAAAAAAATAAAATCAGCTTGGTTCTGTTCTGCATAATCATAACAAATACGCAGAGTGTCAGAGCTAGCTAAATAATCGTCAGAATCCATCATATATATATATTTTCCTCTTGCATGCTGGAAAGCCAGATTCCTGGCTACAGATTGCCCTTGGTTCTCTTGACTATAGTAGCAGACACGAGAATCTTGTAAAGCGTATTTTTTAATGATGTCTTGACTATGATCTGTAGATCCATCATTTACAGCGATTATCTCAATCTCTTTGAGCGACTGGTTAATAAGTGACAAAAATGTCTCATCCAAATAGGGTGCAACATTATATATAGGCAATATGACACTGACTTTAATCATATACTTCCTTATTATCTACTATGATAATCTTATTTTGATGACAAAAGTACAAAATTTTTTGGATAATTCCAAATTTTTCCTTACTTTTGCAAAAAAATAGTGTAGAATGAAGATTCTTTTCCTTGTTTATCATGGCTTTTCAGAGGCTAGTGGCATCAGCAAAAAGATACACTATCAGGTAAAAGGTTTGCGCGAAAATGGTTACGAAGTACATCTTTGTTACTATGGCTTTGCTGAAGATGGACATAAATGCCGTTATGTTGACAATGAGATTATTATAGATTATGGAAAAGGTATGATTGCAGGCTTTTATCAGCGTATTGACTACAATGGTGTTTACAAGTTTTGTAAACTCAATGCGATTCAGCTTGTCTATGCTCGTTGCGCCCAGAATGCAAATCCTTTCCTGATACATTTTTTTAAGAAGCTGAAGAAATTAGGGATAAAGGCAGTGATGGAAATCCCTACCTATCCATACGATCAGGAGTTTTCTCGTTTTTCTTGGCAGCAAAAGTGCCTGTTGAAGATTGATAAGTTGTTTCGTAACAGATTGTCTGAGAATATGTCTGCGATTGTGACTTTTTCCGATGAGGATAGAATTTTTGGTCAACGGACAATTCGTATTAGTAATGGTGTAGATTTTGATAGCATTCCTTTGCATCAATTTGAGGAATCTTCCGACGGCTCAATTCATTTGATAGGTGTTGCAGAGGTACATATTTGGCATGGTTATGATCGTCTGATCGCTGGTATCGGCGAGTATTATAAGAACACTCAGAATCCTCGTAAGGTTTATTTCCATATCGTTGGAGGTGTTCATCCCAATGAACGGTATAAAGCAAATCCTTTCCATCCTGGCATGCAGGCAATTATTGATAAATATGGTATTCTGGATTATATTGTATTTCATGGACAGTTGTTTGGCAATGAGTTGGACAAAGTTTTCAATCAGTGTTGCTTTGCCATAGGTAGCTTAGCTCGTCATCGCAGTGGTATATCTGTGATAAAAACCTTGAAGAATCGGGAATATGCTACTCGTGGTATGCCTTTTATTTATAGTGAGCAGGATAGTGATTTCGATAACCAGCCTTATGTCTTGAAAGCTCCGGCTGATGAATCTCCAATAGATTTGCCACAAGTCCTAAGTTTTATAGATACTCATCATTTTAATCCACAGGAAATACGTCAGACTGTAGAGCATTTATCATGGAAGATACAAATGAAGAAAGTCATAGATGAGGCATAATGGGCTATGCGATATGAGGTAACCATAGGAATACCGGTCTATAGGGCTGCTGGTTATATTGAACATACAATGGAGTCGGCTCTAAATCAGACTTTTTCAGATATTGAGTATCTGGTGGTTGATGATTGTGGTGAAGATGGTTCAATTCTGGTTGTGGAGAAATTACGCTTAAACCATCCTCGTGGTAAAGACATAAGAATATTGTATAATGATCAGAACTGTGGGGTGGGAGCGACGCGCAATCGGATTATCGATGAGGCTCAGGGACGTTATCTGTTTTTCTTAGATTCAGATGATTTGATAGAGCCAGAGACCATCCAGATTTTAGTAAATAAAGTAAAAGAATATAAGCCAGATGTCGTCTATGGATCATTAGACAGAATCGACCTGGTTAATGATTCACCAACTAAGTCATATATCCTACCTGATCAAAGCTTGCTTTCTAATGGTGAGATGGCCAATTATGCTTTTCAGAATTATGATGGTTTCCAAATATCTGTGTGTAATTGTTTGATGAATCTCTATTTCCTTCGTTCTAATCAATTACGGTTTATTGATACGCAGTTTTGGGAGGATTTAGCATTTACTTATGAAATGGTTACAAAGGTTAATAGAGCAGTTCTTGTGTCTGATATCACTTATCATTATCTATGTCGTCCAGGATCTCTATCTCATTATCAGGATAGAGAACAGTTAGATAAGGCTGAGATTCTGAATAATGTCTCAACTATGGATTATCTGAAAGAAATGTGTTTGGCATTGAAGAGTAGACCATATCTACCGTATCTTTGTAAAAATTTGGAGATGAATAGTTTTTATATCATTTGTCATCTTTTAAAAAATAAACATCGTATAAAGCCTGAGTTTACTATTCATGAAATCCAAGGCATTATGCGTCACCCCATGTCACTTAGGGAAATCCTTAAGTTCAGTCATTTATTATTGCCAAATCTTGTCTTATGGTTGTTAGGACGCATGCCTGTTTTCTTTTTTATTCCATCAATATGGATGATTGGCAAGTTAAAAACATACTATTTGTTTTTTAGGAAATTATCTTCTGCATCCTCATAATGATCCGTCTTATAAAAGAGCTTGGAAATACCATAGAATTTTAAACGATTCCACATAGCTTTTAGCAAAGAGCTTTCTTTAAGAGAACCATATCCCGTTATCACGCGGCACCGACGATCAAAGACAAATTTGATCTTACCATATTTTTTCATGGCTAATGCCATTGATCCATCCTCTCCTCGAAGAAGTTCAACTCTATATCCCTCTTTTTGGGCATTGGCAGTTTCATAACCAAAAGCTAATCCCCTAACACTCAGTTCTGGACGGTTGATAATCTGTAGGCGGATATAAAGATCACGAAAGAATTCATACATCTTCAATTGCAGCTTAGAGTGCTTGTCATCTGGATAGAAACTCCACATTGCAGCAACGGCAGAAATGCCGGATTTCATCAGGTGTTCAACCATAATCTCAAAATAGTAAGGAGGATAAATTGTATCAGAATCAATACACATCGTATATCGACCTTTTGCCTGGTTGAGTCCGCATTGCCGAGCATAACCACAAGTATGCTGATGCTCTGTATAATAAGGTATGCCGGATTTCTGATAAATCTCAGCTGTCCTGTCTTTTGATTCATTGTCAACTCCAATAAATTCTACGGGGTATTTGCATTTTATTTCACTCAAGGACCATAGGCATGCTTGCAGATGCTTTTCCTCGTTATATGCAACAATAATAATTGAAATCAAAGGATCATCACTTTGAAGAGCCGTAAGTTGCTCATGGGTTTTATCAATGATTTCCTGAGGAACTTCACTGAAAGGCTTCTCGTAAATGCTAAGATATTTCTCGTACCAATCCATAATATTTGTTTTTTACTTGCAAATATACGATTTTTGCTTGAATTGGGAAAGAAAACAAGAGAAAAATAATGTTTTTTTGTTTTTTTTGTATGAATATGCTCTCTTTTTCTTTATTTTTCTGTATCTTTGCCCACGCAAAAGAGTCTTTCGTTATGAATAATGATTGCTTACTTAGTATCATTGTGCCTGTATATAATGTAGAGAAATATATTCATGCATGTCTGGAGAGCATTTTTCGTCAGAACTTGGATGAGAATGTTTTTGAGGTGATTATTGTCAATGACGGAACAAGAGATCACAGTATGGAGGTGATACAAGATATTATTGTTAAACATACTAATATATCAATTATCAACCAAGAAAACTTAGGCGTATCTGTAGCGCGCAATAATGGTTTAGCTAAAGCAAGGGGAGAGTATATCCTTATGCCCGATTCTGACGATTTGCTCATCGACAACAGCTTGCCAGTATTACTAGAAAAAGCCATTACCTCTAAGGCAGATTTAATTGTTGCCGATTTCATAGAAATGACGGATGACGAGATTGATAATTTAACAACTATTCCACAAAAGGTACTAAAGGTTCAAGAAAAAACAGGCCAAGATTTATTTCTTCAAGATTTGAATCCACATCATTGCTATGTTTGGCGTACATTATTTAGAAGAGATTTTTTACTCGATAGTAAGCTAAGATTTGTCCCAAGCATACGTTTCCAAGATGTCCCATTTACTCATGAGTGCTATCTTAAGGCTAAGAAATGTTTGAGAATTTCATGGTTGTTGAATATTTATCGAAGAGGACATGAATCTGCTACATATTTTTTTAATATGGAGAAAGCAAAAGATTATTGTGTTTCAATAGCTGAGACATGGAAATTGAATAATAATAAGGATTTGCCTCCTGTTGTGCTTAAAAAACTGAATGATGACATATTTGCATCTTTTTCTTCTTTAATTTGGTTGATGGTCCATTGTATTAGGAATTCTAAAGATCGAGATGTAATATTCTCATTGCTTCGTCGTGAAATTCCAGATCTTTACTTTTCAAATGGGCTGAAACAGAGGGCTACTTCTTTACTATTCAATTATTCGCCAAAGCTCTATTTCATGGTTCGGCGAGTATTTAAATAGTTTGACAAGCCCCCAATCTGTTTTCTTAGACAAGAGGAAATCATTCCAAACTCTCAAATAGGTTTTTCCATTGTTCGGCAATCATGTCTATGTGGAACCGCTTGACGTTTTGAGCCGCTTTTTTCGCCATATTATTTCGCTTTTCAGAATTATCTATGAGCGATAAGATTGCTTCTGCTAACAAATTAGTATTGCCATTTTCCACAAGGATTCCATCTTCGCCATTAGCTATAATGCTACCAGGTCCCCATGGACAGTCAAAGGATACCACCGGTAAACCACAGGCCATGGCTTCAACAATTACCATTCCAAAACCCTCAAATCGTGAACTGCACACATATATTGAACTATTTAAATATTCTTGTTCTATAGCATTTGTGCGTCCGTTTAGTTTACAACAACTTGTAGGTATTTCCAATTTGTCTCTTATTTCTTCGTACATGGTTTTGTCTCCGTCACCAAAGATCTCCAAGCGCCATCTTGGTTGAGCGTTGTGAATTTTAGCCCACGCTTCCAGCAACAAATCAAATCCTTTTTCATGATAGTATCTTCCAACAGCAATAACTCTTTTTTCTGTCAGTGGACTAATGGTTGTTGGTGTAAATGGTAAAGGATTAGGAATTGCTATTACATTATTAAGTTCCGTCCAAGCTTTGCTGTCTTTTTCTGTTAAGACGATCATGCGCTCTAATTTCTTAAGTTTACCTATTAGTCTATAATTCCAGAGTTTAGAAAAAAGTTCTTTGAAAGCATTAGTTTCGTTTTTTTCAAAGTTGCGGTAATGGGATCGAAGAATATGCATTTCGCCGATTTTCTTGCTGCCATCTTTTATTTCATTAATAAAATTAATTTCGCGTCGGAGCAGTGTTACGGTAATGTCTGGTCGCAACTGCATAAGTTCATTTGTAAGTAGACGTTTGTATTTGCGTTGCTTTTTTAGATATATAATTGCCTTCTTAATAAATGAATGATGCCAGATTTCTTCAAAGTTCAAATCAAGGTTAATTACCTGAATTTTATCTGATAATTGATAAAATAAAGGCTTTCCTTTTCCTTCTGTTAAAATAATTGTAATGTCGTAGCCAAAATAGTCAGCAAAATAATTAGCTTTGAGCGTAAGAACTCGTTCAATTCCACCTGCCATATACAATGCTGGTGTACAATAGACAATCTTAAATAGTTTTTCTTTTGCCATTTCCTGTATACTTTGTAATTCATGTGCAAATGTACGAATAAAATTTGGTTTTCTCAAATAATAATTGTAATTTTGCATTTTAGATAATGTTATTTTCAATAAGTAGTAAGTTATTTGTAATTATATTAATATGAAATACGATTATTTAATTGTTGGTTCAGGCCTTTTTGGCTCTGTATTTGCACATTGTGCGAATAAGCAAGGGAAACGTTGTCTGGTTATTGATAAACGACCGAATCTGGGTGGAAACTTGTATTGTGAGAAAATCTCAAATATAAATGTCCATAAATATGGTCCTCACATTTTTCATACGTCCAATAAAAAGGTATGGTCTTTCGTTAATTCCATCGTGGAATTCAACAGGTTTACAGAATCACCCGTCGCTTTTTATAAAGGTAAAGCTTATAATCTTCCTTTCAACATGAATACTTTTGCTCAGATGTGGGGTGTCTTGACGCCTGATGAAGCAAAACAGAAGATTGCAGAGCAGAGAAAGGAGATGGATGGAAAAGATCCTTCTAATTTGGAGGAACAGGCCATTTCCTTAGTTGGAAGGGATATTTATGAGCGTCTTATCAAAGGCTATACCGAAAAACAGTGGGGACGTAAATGTACGGAATTGCCGCCGTTTATCATCAGACGACTTCCTGTAAGGTTTGTTTATGATAATAATTACTTTAATGATATCTATCAAGGAGTTCCTATTGGCGGTTATAATAAGCTGATTGAAGGATTACTTGAAGGAATAGATACAAAAGTGAATACAGATTTCTTTGCCGATAGGGAAGCATTTGAGTCTATAGCTGAAACAATAGTCTTTACAGGAAAGATTGATGAGTTCTATGACTACAGATATGGTAAGCTTGAGTATCGTACAGTCAGATTTGAGAATGAGGTATTGAACACTCCAAATTATCAAGGCTTGGCTCAAATTAATTATACAGATGCGGACGTTCCTTATACACGTATTATTGAGCATAAACATTTCGAGTCGTTTGCAGACAAAGTGTACGAAAATCCCCAAACAGTAATAAGTAGAGAGTTCTCAGTCGAATGGGAAGATGGCATGGAGCCATATTATCCTATCAATGATGAGAGGAATAGTAGTCTTTATAAGAAATATGAGGAATTAGCTCAAAAGGAGGAGTCTATCATTTTTGGAGGTAGGCTGGCTGAATACAAGTATTATGACATGGGACCTATCGTTGAAAAGGTTTTGAATATGTTTGATTAATTGGTATTTATTGCCATGAGAATCTTGTATGTGTGCAGATCCCTGGCATATTGGGGAGGAATTGAACGTGTCTTGGTTGACAAGATGAATTACCTTGTTAAGATGTATGGTGCTGAGGTATATATGCTGACGACAGATCAAGGTAACCATCCTGTACCATATCAATTAGAACCAGAGGTCCATCTTGAGGACTTAGGCATTCGTTTTCATCAGCAATACAGGTACCGTATTTTAAAACGGATTATGGTAGCAAAACGGTTGGAACGACTCTTCAAGAAGAAATTATTTGTGCGATTACATGAAATTCGGCCCGATGTGATTGTATGCACTACTGCTAATTATGTTGACCTCAACATTTTGGCAAGAGTGAAAGGGAGCATTCCTTTGATTGTGGAGTCACATTCTATCTATCGGAAGACTTTGGGCCAAAAAGGTTTACGTAACAGATATGCCGATTATATGTATCGAAAAGCTTTATCCAAAGCACGTATGATAGTTGTCTTGACGGAAGGAGATGCTGCCGAATGGAGAAAAGAATTCCATAATGTCTGTGTCATCCCCAATTTGGTTCATTTAAATGAGGGGGAGGTCTCTTCTCTTGATAATAAGAGAGTCATTTGGGTTGGACGTTTTGATTACCAGAAGCGTCCTATGGAAATCATAAAGATATGGCAGAAGGTCTATCCTAAGTTCCCAGACTGGCATTTGGATATATATGGTGAGGGTGAACTGCAAGATGTAATAGAGAAAGGTACGATGTCTCTGGATATGAATATTGTTATTCATGAACCTACATCTCATATTTTCGATGCTTATCGAAAGTGTTCGCTATTGGTCTCTGCTTCTTTGTTTGAGCCTTTTGGTCTTGTGGCTCCTGAGGCTATGAGTTGTGGCTTGCCTGTTGTCGCATACGATTGTCCTTTTGGTCCTGCATCAATTATCAATGATGGGATAGATGGCTTTTTGGTGGAAAATGATGATATGGAGATGATGGCTGAAAAAATAAGCCTCTTGATGAATGATTATACATTACGTTTAAAAATGGGGGAGTCTGCAGTAAAGTCATCATCTCGATACTCAGCAGAGGAAATCATGCCTTTATGGAAAAAACTATTTGACGCCACTCTTTATGGATAAACCGAATGATTCCCTTTCGATTCTTCAGGCGCTAGGTCGTCACTTTATCTGGTTTGGCCGCTCTGTTTACGCCAAATAAATAATGGCTAAGGAACGGGCTAAGTCTGAAAATATTGCTAATCAACAATGAAATGAAGACTATCCAGAATGATATTATAAGAATAATAAGCATATCAATAGTTTTGTGGCTATATTGGGATAACCATGTCGCGAAATAATTCATATGATAAGGCAAAACAAAGTAGTGTATGAGATAAATATCTAATGTGCGTTGACCAATATATTGCAATGTTAATCCAAATCTGTTGGTTTTAGAAAAAATGGCTTCATGTTTTCTGAAGAAAGTGAATAAAATTATCGTGCCAGATATGCCTGATAACAGAAATGTGATGTAGTTAGTCTTGATGTCTGGCCCCCAAAGTAAGATGAGGAAAAGACAAAGGCATGCTGCTATGAGATACTGATTGTCTGTCAGACGGATAAATGAAGCGAAGTTCTTTTTTACAAATGTACCAAGCCAGAAAAAGAAGAGATACTTGATCTTTGAAAAACTGAATAGTGTTAATACGGGTTTCCATATACCAAGGTGAACATTGAATTTGACTTGTTCATAAAAAAACGCAGTTATAGATAATAACAACATTAGAAATAGAACAATAATTTCTTTCTTGTTTTTTGCCTGCTTATTTAACAGAAACTCAGCTACAATATATATAACAAAGAATTCGAACAAAGAGAAGGTAAACCAATACCCATATTTGTCCTCAAAAGAATGAGGATAATCAGGTCCTTTGAATAGATTTACAAAAAGTAGCATAAAAACAAGAAAAGGTATAATCTGTACCATAAATTTCTTTTTCAATATAGTACAGATTGTGCTTTTATCCCATGTCCTGCCAATTTTGTAGAATACCCATCCGCTGATGAAGAAGAAAGTCGGCATACGGAAGCATATAAAGATATCATTATATGCCAAATGAGAATTATTAAAGCACCAATATGCTACATGAGAATAAACAACTAATATCATTGTCATGCCTCGAAGAGCGTCAATATATTCAATTCTGTTATTTGTTTTTATTTCCATTGATGTGTTATTTATTATGATATATTTGTCCTATTTTAATCGTGCGTACCACTTCCTTGCCTTCCTAAGAGAAAAGGAGCATGTTTCTTCCCAATGATGATAATAGGATAGAGTAGTCCCACAATGATGAGGGTGACGGGAATCGCATCGTACCACTCGTAGCAGATAGTTGAGCTAAGGCCTAACAAGCGTTCAGCGGAAAAATTAGCGATAGTCACGAAGACAATATGGAGACCGATGATAACCAAGGTCCCAGTGGAGAGATTGGTGATGACGTTCCAATGAATACTATCTAAGAGTTTGCAACCATACAGAACGCCAAAGAGGAAACCTATATTGACGGGATAGAACAGGACGATATGAAGCAAGTGCTGGTCTGAATAGAAAGCATCAAGATGCCAGGAAAAGAATAGGATGCTTCCAGTAAAGCATAAGATACAGCCCGTGAGGTTATGGAGCCTATCGTAAAAAGGACCGTATTTGTTGGCTTCTTTGAAAAGATGATGTTGCCCGAAGACATATCCTATATAATAATAAGGTAAGTTTCGCATTAATCCCATCGGTGTCAGGTTGGGCGCAAAGTACCAGTATTTGTTGGCAGCATAGAGGATGAATGAGATGATGCAGAGTGCGATCATGATGGCGTGCTGATGTTTCGTCTTTCGGCAGAGATCAATGATGACGTGCATGATGAGGATGGCAGGCAAATACCATAACGGGCCATTCAGTGGTTCACAGAAAGCATTCTCATGCTCAAATAGCAATGCCCCAAAGATTGGTTTGACCGCAGAAAAGAGATCCGGCATCCCACCATTCAGCATATTGTATCTGAACAACCAGTAAGGATAGACAATGGCGTTATATAATAAATAAGGTATAATGAGCGCATACCAGTATTTCTGCCAATTCGCTTTGATGCTGCCCCTGTCCTTCTTCAAATAACCCGATAGAAAAAAGAAGATAACAATGATTACAGACTGCAAATATCTGTAGTAGAACCACTCTTGTGACTGGGGCAAGTGACAGAAGACGACACAGCAAACTGCTAGTGCCTTTGCCCAGTCTATCCAGTTAATACGTTCTTTCACGATGCAAAATTAATATTTTTCATTAGAATTACCAAAACTTCCAGCTTTTTTGTGTACTTTTGCAGATAGAATGAATAAGCAACGGATAGGATACATTGATGCGATGCGGGGATTTACGATGATTCTCGTTGTCTATTCACATGTTTGTGGCATGTGTCTGGGTGACCGTTGGATGGGGCTTAACGACATTTTCTTCCTCTTCCGTTTGCCGTGCTTTTTTTTTATCAGCGGGTGGCTGTTTGAGGGGACGTCGGGAATGTCCAATCCTCGGCGGCTGATATGTCACAAGTTTCGGGTGCAGATCATTCCCACAGTTATCTTCCTGCTATTGCTGGCCCCACCTCCCCTCTTCTTTAGTCGACTTGGTGCCACGAAGGGAGGCTACTGGTTTACATTCGCGCTTTTCGAATTCTTCTTGCTCTATATGTTTTCAAGACGTTATTTGAGGAAGTGGGATGGAACGTTTGCATTTGTTATCTCCGTTTTGGCTTTCTGCTACGATGTCTTCTACACCCGATTAGAGCATTCATCCCTGAATTATCAATTGTCAATTGTCAATTGTCAATTGTCAATTACCGACGTTCTTGGCTTCTTGAGTTTTATGACGTGGCGATACTTTCTGTTCTTTTATGTCGGAACATGGGTGAAACGTCACTTTGAGGCTTTTGTCCGATGGTCAAACAACCCCGTTGTCATCGTATCTGTCATCGTCGGCTTCTTTGCGATCTCGCAGATTCCTCACTCTGATATCATCCCTCTTGAATACTTCATCTTTGCAGTAGGTGGTATCCTCGGTTTGACGATGATCTTCACCTTATTCCGTCGCCTTGTCAATTGTCAATTATCAATTGTCAATTATATAGGTACGCGTACCTTAGATGTATATTTATTACACTACTTCTTCTTGCCCCGTTTCTTGTTGCCTTACGGCGAACAGCTACGGAGCTGGCATTGTAAACCTCTCGAATTTGTCGCTGCCCTGACATTGGCATTGTTGGTTGTAATGGTATGTTTGGCAGCGAGTTATGTTATCCGGCTCAGTCCTTTTCTCGGCTATTGGCTCTTCGGTGCGAAGAAACCTTCTGACGCTTCAGATAATCCTTGAGGATCTCCGAGGCAAGACAGGAGTCCAGTACATGGTATCCGTGCATGTTCAGATGGACACGGTCAAAGGTGTATATTCGGTCATCCCATCCTCCGATCTTGTCCCATTTTTCAGCAGGGATGAAGAGCACACTGTCTATTAGTTTGGTCTCTTTGAGCATCTTCATCTGTGCTTCACGATAATCGGGGATGGTATTATATTCTGTACCAAGGAAAAAGGCTCTTATATGATAGGGTGAGCGTTTGAGGAAAGGTTTGTAGTCGATGGCAGATGCAGCATCCACCATAGGAATCTGCATGACAACGGGTCGTATACCGAGATGGAGTAGCATACGAATCATGTGCCGCAGATTTTCTGTGTAATAGTGGTAACTTCTTTTGAAGATGACATCATTAATGCCTGCATAGAGGGCGCAATAGTCAGGATGGCTCTCAATCAAGGGCTGTGTACACCGGTCCTGCTCAAAAGCGTGCTCCTCTGTGAGGCTGTCATACATGAAGTAGTAAATCTGTTTGCTAAGAGAGCCTCCTTTTCCACGAGACCAACTGCGCATGGGAATGTCTGTCATCTTCTTCGACTCAATCTCGAAGATGGTGTCACCTTCCAAATTGGCATGGAATTCTGCCCAACTGTCTCCCACGATGATGACCCGGATGGTGTCTTCCTGTGCTCTGGGCTTTATTGGGTAATAGGGTAGTTGCTCTGATGGTTTAAAATTATCTCTGTAATATTCTCGAAGGTATATAAATCCGATAATCAGCAAAGGCAGTAGAACGCAAACCCTCCAGAAGAATTTGCTATAGAAAAAGTCAACTATTCTGCCAATGTCCATCTAATTCTCTTGTTTGACGATACAAAGTTACGCAATAATTTTGGAAAATTCATTTCTTTTTTGTACTTTTGTGGCAAAAATAGCAATATTCAGTAACTATGGTATTAAATGATGATGCTTTTAGGCAACTCTCTCACTCTATTGCATGTGTAAGATTCCCTTTGGTTTTTGCAATTATATTATTGCATGGATATTCCACTTGTGTAATTCCTAACCATGATATTTATTTTAAAACACTATACCCTCTGTCATATTGGATTGGCGAAACGGCTGTCCCTGCTTATTTCTTTATTTCAGGACTGTTATTGTTCTATAGTTCTAAAACGTATTCCCAACAATTAAAAAGCCGTTTTAAAACATTGTTTATTCCCTACATGATATGGAATAGTCTGCTTTTGTTGGTTTATGTCGCTATCTGGCTGGCTGGTTTCCAACCAGAAATTCTTTATAAAAGTTTGGATGATTATACTTGGCAGGATTATTTGAGGTGTTTTTGGGATCGTGGCGAGCGAGATTGGGGAAATACAACGCCAGTAATGGCACCAATGTGGTATATTCGAAATCTGATGGTCATGTACTTGATATCCCCAATATTGTATTATGTCATTCGCGCAACAGGTCCAATGATTCCGATTATTTGTGGTTTATTTTGGGCGAATGCAAATAATGTTGCATTTACTTTGCAAACATTGACGATGTTCTCCTTGGGTGCATTCTTTCCAATTAACGAGATTAATCCCATAGATTTCTGGAAACAATATAAAATTCACATCATTATTTTGTTTATAGTTTTTGGTATATTGGATAATTACCTTCATATTGCTTCTGTTGACAATAGTATTACGACATTGTTTAATCTGCCAGTTCATCGCATGGCACTTGTTGCTAATACTTTCTTCGTAATTTGGCTTGGTACTTATCTTTATGATCGTGAATGGCGGTTCCCCAAATTATCCAAGGCAGCCTTTTTTATATTCTGTGTACATTTTCCCTTGATGAAAGCTATACGTAAAATTTGCAAAAGGTTTTTAGAATGGTCTGACGGCATTCACATTCTGCTCTATTTCATCTCTGTTGCCTTGATTACTGTTGTCTGCTATTTAATGTTCAGGCTTTTAAGCCGTTATTGTCCTTGGTTTATCAGGGTGTCAACGGGCGATAGGGGATAGGCAAAGGTTCGTTTGAAGTTTTTCCACTGATAATGCTTGATTTTACGTTTTTTTTCGTAAATTTGCACCCAAATTAATCTTCGATGAGCAAGAAATTTAACTTCAAGGACGTGCCAGAGGGCTATCATCTGTGCTTCAACGACAAGTGCGACAAGCATAAGGAATGCATCCGTTTTCTGGCTGGTGAGCATTTGCCGTCAGTAGTGATGGGAGGAGCCTGCGTCTATCCGAATGCCTGGAAAGACGGTCTTTGTCCTTATTTCAAGCAGACACGCGTCATTTATGCTTCCTGGGGATTCCGTAATCTTTTCAAAGGCATTCCCCAGAAGGATGCCCAGACGCTGAAAGCATGTGTGACGAACTTTTTGGGTGGTCCCGTTCAAGCCTACAAGTATCAGCATGGGGAGATGTTGTTGACACCTGAGCAGCAGGAGTGTATCCGACAGATGTTTGCGGAAATGGGCTATACAAAGGAACTGGTTTTTGATGGCTACACGTTGGTTTACGACTTCACGTGACAATAATCCATTGAATTACAGATAGATAATGGCAAAGAACGACAGTAACCATCCGGCGATGCAGAGCTGGATGAAACGGTCTTTCACCATCGATTTCGTTGGACTGCCACTAAGTCCGAATACAATCATATTCTGCAGATAGCGCAGCAGTCCTGCCAATACCCATCCGCTGGTCAGATAGACATAGCGGGTGCCCCATCTCTGAATGACCTCTGGTGACATTGTGTACATGATATAACAGACCATCGTCACGGAAGCGATGATGGCGGTGGACTCATTGATGAAAGTTTGGTTATAGCCAGTGATGCTGACACGGGGTTTCGTACCTGTCTGCTCATAGATGCGGAAGTCGTCGTTGCGCTTAGCCAGTGCTAAAAACAGAGTCAATAGGAACGTCATCAGTACCAGCCAGTGTGAAATCCAGATGTCTGTGGTAAGGCCGCCAATCAGTACCCGCATGACGAAGCCGATGGCGATAATTGTCACATCAAGGATAGCTATCTGCTTGAGTCTCAGACAGTAGGCAATGTTCATCAGCCAGTAGCCCCCTATTATTATATATAAATAAGGTGTATGGACACTTCTGACAAAGCCAAGCACAGCAAACGACAGTATTGTGCAAAGTGCCATCAGCGTATAGCCGGCCTTGGTGCCGACGGCTCCAGAGGCTATTGGACGCTTGCTCTTTTTGGGGTGCAGGCGGTCTGCCTCTACGTCGTGTAGGTCATTGAAGCAATAGATGGAACTGGAGATTAGGCAGAATGAGCAGAACACAATGAACGTTGGCATGAAATACTCCCACTTCAGCAGGTTATTGCTGAAGAAAGCCGGCGCAAACACAAATCCGTTCTTGATCCATTGCAGTGGCCGCAGGAGTCGCAGATATTCTTTCATCTCGTCTGCAAAGGTACGAACTTTCCTCGAAACCACCAAATATACATTGAAAAAGTCTCCGCCTGTTCTGACTTGTGCTGATTAAGCAGAACTGCTTATTCACCCCTATAAAGGATTATCTCTACGTGGATTGTACTTCATCGAAGAGCTGTAACTTGATTAGACAATTTTCGATAAAGGTAGTATATGGCGATGAGAATGGCTGATTTCAGCAGCGGGCAGAGTAGGTAATGGATGCAGAGGCTGGCTGTCGAGGTGCCGAAGAGGGAGAAAAAGGCTGAGTCGATGAATCCGAAGAACAGGACGTAATGTGATAAATAGATGAAGTAGGAGGCATCGCTGGCTGTTTTTGGGATACGTCTGGTGGTGTTTGACAAAATGCTGTAGGCCAGACAGGAGACTGCCACTACACCGACGAGTCGGAAACAAAGCATCAGTGGCGGGAAGAGTTGAGTATGATAGGACAGAATCATGGCGAGGCCGAATGCTGCTGACAGTAGATAGGCAGGCATTTCGAATCGTCTGCAGGTGTCGATAAGGTTCAATTTGTTAATACTTAGGAAAGCTCCAACTGTAAAGAAACAGATGGCGTATGGATTCAGATCGGGTTGTATGGCCCAGATACCTGTCGAATATAGTGGCAAAAGAATGACAAAGATCCACCATCCGAATTTTTTGATGCCTATATATATAATAGGTGTCAGCAACGATACCACCATCAGGTCACGCAGGAACCAAAGTGGCATATTAGCCGGCGTCCAGAATATGTTGAGGCTGAAGGTTTGCAATTTCACCGCCATCAAGAGGTTCCAGATAATATAAGGTATCAGTAGCGACTTAATTCTCCGTTTTATCTTTTGCCAATAGGTCTGGGCGTTCCATTGTGTTACATTCGCAAAGAAAAGGTAGCCTGACATCACAAAGAACGTTGGCATCGCTACCTTCACTAATGTCTGGCTTACCAGAATCTTCAGCACCTCATACGTATCCCATCCGCTACCAAATACACTATATCCCTCCGTCACGCTGCCATAGCTATGGGCGTAAGTGACGAGCACGATCAACGGCAATCGCAACTGCCTGATGATGTCATACTGGTATGAACCCTCTTTGTCCGTTGTTTCTTGTTTTTCGGCAAAGATAATAAAAATATATGTATACGCAAAATAAAAACCGATTATTTTGTGTATCTTTGCAGCGTGTTTAAGAAATAACCCATTTGAATACAACTGTAACATATCGGCATGATTTGGACTTTTTGAAGGGACTTGCAATCATGGCAGTGGTTCTCTATCATGCGGGGTGGTGCAAGAGCGGATACCTCGGTGTAGATGTGTTCTTTGTGATTAATGGCTATCTCGTAGTGCCTAAGGTGATGGGCGAGATTGCTGAAGGACGGTTCCATTATTGGCATTTCTTGGAAAAGAAACTATTCAGACTATTGCCATTGGTTATGATAGTGAGTGCTGTTGCCCTGCTTATCGGTTATGTTGGTATGCTGCCTGGAGATTATCGTTATCTGAGCGAGGAAGTTTTGGCTTCATCGGTCTTTATGAATAATGTCCTTCAGGCCATTACTACCCAGAATTACTGGGCAGCCATATATCACAAGGTTCTGATGCACAATTGGTTCCTGGGCATTCTTTTTCAGTTCTATATCGTTTTTCCCTTGTTGATGCTGCTATTCCGGAAGCGGATGGAAGCATGTTTGGTTGTATTGACACTGGTGTCACTTTTGCTATACTTGAGCCCTATTGATACCATTGGTGATAAATATTATCTTTTGCATTACCGATTCTTTGAACTCGCAATGGGCGGATTAATAGCTAAGAAATCCTTTGGAAGTACTGAGACTATAGGCAATATTGCCCTCTTAGGTATTCTGCTAATGATATTCTTCGGGGCTTTCACCATCGGGGAAAGGGCGATGCCCTACAATCTGGTTGGCGGCGCGAATACCATCCGTGAGAGTTTCTTGCCTCGTGAGTTAATCCTTTTGCTGACCGTGTTATTTGCGGTACTTTTTATTATTGGTAATAAGCAGGATAGTTGGCTGTCATCCTTTGCGCAAAGATCAAGGTTCTTTTCTCCTTTGGGCAGAATGAGCCTGAGCATATTTCTGTGGCACCAGCCGTTATTTGCCTTCTATCGGTATTTTTTTGCCGATGAATTGTCTTGGTATGTTTTGGTTGGTGTCATCGCTGTTACTTGGTTGTTATCTGTTTTCACCTATTATTTGGTAGAGAAGCGTATTCGAGTTAATAAGGTTTCACGTCTTTGCCTGGTGCTTTCATTTTTAGCAGTTAATGCCTTTGCGATAAGGATATATCAGCAAGGTGGTGTCGTCAGGGATGTCCCTGAACTTGATGTCCGAAAAGGAGAAGCCGACCCGACGGCATTCGAACGCTATACGGATCGTATCTATCGTTATGACCGGGAATTCTCACCTGACGATTCTAAACGGAAAATCCTTGTCATTGGTAACAGTTTTGCCCGTGACTTCGCCAATATATTGCTTGAGTCGCTTATCTGTGATAGTATTCAGTTGTCGTATCATTATGGTATCGAAGACTGTCCTTTGAGTCGTGTCCGGCAGTCTGATCGGATCTATTTCTTTGGCTGGAAACATGATGTTCCTGATATAGTATGGAAAAAAATTAAGCCAGGAACAGAAATCTGGGGCATTGGCACAAAAAATCATGGAACCAGTAATGGTATCTTTTACAAGAACCGTTGTCGTGAGGACTATTTGAGTCTGAGGACATCAATTCCTCGGGACTTTTGCGCTGTGAACAGGCTTATGGAACAGGAGTGGAAAGACAAATATGTAGACCTGCTAAGCCTGACGATGCGTGATGACGGTACCGTTTCCGTATTTACACCTGATGGTCATTTCATTACCTACGACGGAAAGCATCTTACTCCAGCCGGAACCCGTTATTATGCAGAACTGGCGTTTGGAGTTGCAGGACGCAACGGGCTATGACGCTGTCGAGACGAGCGTAACCGGAGTCATTGAGATGTACGCCGTCTGACAGGAAGTAAGTTCGTTGGTCGTAAGCGAAGTCGTTGTTCCAGTCCTTATATCCAATGAGGGTGACTCGATTCCTGAATCCTTTCTTCGTAAGAAGGCTCCTGAGAGTGTCACGATGCGTCTGGCGACAGTCCAACTTGCAGTTGTTGACAAACATCGACAGATGGCGCAGGACCTTTCTTGTACGAGTCTGCCGTTCATAGGCTTTGTAGATGTCATAGTCCGGTATTTCGAGGATGATCGGATGGATGTTGTTTGCCAACAACAAAGTGAGGATACCCTCCATGCCGCCTTTGAAATAGCGGCTGCTCTTTTTCTGATAAGTGTCATTGATACCTGCAGAGATGAAGCAGTAGTCATAGCCGCGCATCATAAAGTCACGAAAATCACCTTGGTCTGTCATAGCTCCGTAGATTTCCTTACTGGTCAGGCCGCTGATACCGAAAGTGTGAACTTTGACTGGGCGTTGGATGCTGTCACTGACGATGTCGGCAATCCGACAGTGGTGCTCCCTATGCATAAATGCCCAGCTGTCACCGATATAGGCTATTCGCAGTGTGTCATCATGGCGTCTCTGTATCTTGTATGGTTGGTTTATCAAGGGAGGAGCGTAATAGATCCACACCTTGTATATAAGGTATGATGCAAATAATACCAGGATTATATAGACAACTATTACTGTCCGCTAAACCTTGATATTCTCACGCACGTATGCGCATGATGAAAAATTGGGCCGACTCTCGCACGAGAATCAGCCCTTTTGGTTATCTTTGCAGCTTCCAAACCAAATCGATAACCAAATCATGGGCAAAAGTACACATTTTCTCGGACAGCCGATACTAGGTCAGCTGTTAAATTACCTGAACAAGGCAAAAATTCTTCAGATCAGCCGCAATAGCGGCGGTGAGAGGTACGTGAAGAAGTTCAATGCGTGGTGTCACCTGACGGTGATGCTCTACGCAGTCATCTCGCGCTTCGACTCCCTGCGCGAAATCACCTCGGCTACAATGATGGAGTGCCGCAAGTTGCAGCACCTGGGCATCATGGACCTGCCGCGACGCTCCACTCTCTCTGATGCGAACTCACGGAGGGATGAGGGAATCTTCGGAAAGATCTACATGGACTTGTACCAGACCTACAAGGACAGACTTTCGTCGGACAGCCCCTCCCACAAGGTGCCGAAGTGGATGAAGCGGCTGCAAATCATCGACTCCACCACCGTCAGCCTGTTCTCGAACCTCATTTTCAAGGGTGTTGGGCGAAATCCGAAGACGGGGAAGAAGAAAGGCGGCATCAAGGTACACTCCGTCATCCACGCCAACGAAGGCGTTCCGTGCGACATCCAGTTCACCTCAGCAGCCAAGCACGACCATTTCCTGCTTTCACCAGACAAGCTGACGGCAGGTGACATCCTCGCCATGGACAGAGCCTACATAGACTACGAGAAATTCGAGCAGATGACGCAGCGGGGAGTCGTCTACGTGACCAAGATGAAGCAGAACCTGACATACGAGACGCTCTCCAGCACGTATTACATGAATGCGAAGGGGCAGATGCAGTGGCGCGAGGAGTACGTGGTGTTCCGTAAGGAGGTGAAAGTGAAGGAAAAGGACGGGAACGGCGAGGAAAAGGAAGTGAAACGGGTCATAGGACACAAGGCCCGCATCGTGACCTACGTGGACGAGAAGAAGCACAGACTCATCCGACTGCTCACCAACGACCTTGAGATGCTATATGAGGACATTGTGGCCATTTACAAAAAGCGCTGGGCCATAGAGTCGCTCTTCAAACAGCTAAAACAGAATTTCCCGCTGCGTTATTTCTACGGAGAGAGTGCCAATGCCATCAAGACACAAATATGGGTGACGCTCATCGCCAACCTGCTGCTCACGCTGCTACAGAGAGGTGTGACACATGCCTGGAGCTTTTCCGGCTTGGCAACCATCGTCAGGATTATGCTGATGTACTACATCGATGTCATGGGTTTCCTCGAGCACCCAGAAAAGGACTGGGAGGTAGCTGTTGAGGAGGCTATAAGCAGTCCCCCTGCCACAGAATAGTG
>Ga0310786_10001203_pt1 | contig 41627 bp, 36 predicted proteins | sample AusTroGonzalo_MG_FD_203881 | JGI IMG/M metagenome (GOLD analysis project Ga0310786, IMG submission 203881) | Bovine rumen microbial communities from tropical cattle in Woodstock, Queensland, Australia - Gonzalo_03 (v2) (version 2) | ecosystem: Host-associated > Mammals > Digestive system >...
CCCCTGCGAGCATGACCACTGATGCGTATCTGCAGACCTTCTTCAGTGTGTGGAGGTCACCCCTCATGCCCGGGTCATCGTCCTACTGCCGAATAATGATAACGGTTATATCGCGGGCTCAGGATAACAGGGGTTGTGATCATCGGATGGACGGCCAACACTATCTGAAATGCTTCCTGAGGGCCATCATGGCCGGGATGTCGATAGGTCTGGGCGGATGTGTTCTACTGGGCACCATGGCCATCGACCCGGAGCTGAAATGGGTAGGGGCCATCCTGTTCTCGGTAGGTCTGTTCGCCGTCTTCACCTTCGGCTTCGACCTGTATACGGGCAAAGTCGGATACATGTTCGACGACAAGCCCTGGACCTACGGGATCGATCTCCTCATCATGCTGGTGGGCAACTTCGTCGGCGCTCTTTTCATAGCTCTGTGCATGCCCATGCCGGAGCAGTTCGTGCCCGGGTTCATCGATGCCAGGCTCGACATGCTTTCAGATCCCCTCAGGGTGATCCTTAAAGGTGTATTCTGCGGGATACTGATGTTCATTGCCGCAGACGTCTACAAGAAGAAGCAGAGCTATCTGGGTGCGTTCATCTGCGTCCCCGTCTTCATACTCGCGGGATCGGAGCACAGCATAGCGGACATGTTCTACTTTTGCGCCGCAGGCGTATTCACCCTCGACGCACTGGCCTTCATCATCCTGGTGGCCATCGGGAATGCGATCGGCGGAGTGATAATCCCGATCTTCCAGAAGTTCATGTACGAGGAGCCTACCAAGGCCTGACAGGTCCCCCGTAGATGGAAAAGGATCGCCCATGCATCAGCTGTATGGGGGATGTGAATGGTTTCACTCGTCAGAGGATCCGGAACGGACCTTGACGGCCATGCCCTTCTTCATCTGCCTGATCTCGAAGGGGATGAGGAACGCGCGTCCGGTCGCCACAGGATTGTCATCCTTGTCGGTGACGATAACTTCCTCCATCAAGCGGATGTCCGGGTCGCATTCCGTTACGAACTGTGCGAACACGTTGCGTCCGTCGGCCGCGAAGGGAACGGCATCGTCCATGATCTGCACCCTCATGTGGGGCTTCGGGACGGCAGCGACGATCCTCTTGGCGCCTTCCAGCTTCAGGGTGTACAGACCATCGCCTGCGCGCATGGACAGGACATGCTCCCCGTCGGAGATGACGTTCCTGATCTTGCCGGTCTTCCTGCTGGTGACCAGTTCCACGGGTTCGCGGAACAGTGCGTCCGCGGCCTTGATGCCGAACTGGTATCTGGCGACCGCCTTTGCCCTGAGCAGGTTCGCATCGTACTCCTCCGTACCGTTGTCGGGTATCTGGTCCTGGAGGATGACCTCCTTGGGCTGGACCATGCTTAGGAATTGGTATGTGAGCCTCTCTGATTCGGTGTCCGTCTCCATGTCGAGGATCTGAGGGAACAGCGACTGCGCCAGCGGATACATCTCATCCAGCTCTGCGGGGACCGGGCCGAAGGCCGAGATCACCACGGGCGTGTATCCTGCTCTGCGGGCCTTGTCGAAATCCTGCTCGTAGGGTCTGCTGTAAGGCTTCCCCCTGATGTCCTCGAACAGCGCGACCTTGTTGGTGGGAAGTATGTATCTGGTGCCGAGCCTGTCCAGGTATCTCCTGAAAACCGGGCGGCCCCTGGTCTCGGGACCGGTGTAGAATATCGCTCCTTCGCGGCTGATGGGGTCGTAGAGCTCCATGAAGTCCTGATAGTCCCTGAGCTTCCTGAGGGCCTCGAGCAGAGCGGGGTGGGCCCTGCACCTGATCTCGGCCAGCTCCCAGAGGCGTCCCTCGCGGATGTACCTCTTCACAAGGTTCAGCTCCTGGACGATCTGGTAGAGGTTGTGCTCGGAGATCAGCTTCGTCTTCTTGCCCTTCTCCATCTTCCTGAGCTCCTCCAGGGTGTGCCCGCGGCATGCGGGGCAGTTGCAGTCCAGGGACTCCATGTCGGCCAGGCGGAACGTTCCGTCCACGAACATCATCCTCTCGTCGCGTGCGAACTTGGCATAGGATGCGGAATCGAAGAAGTCGCAACCCATCAGCGCCGCGAAGGCGAGGAGCATGGGGTGTCCCGCTCCGAACAGGTGGACGGGGCGGTTAGGGTTCAGGCCCTTCTTGCTTGATATAATGACGTCCACCAGCTCCGCGTATCTGTACTGTTCCATCAGCGGCACCACGCCGCCGATGGGATGCACGTCGATGTCCATGTCGGCCATCCTGCGGGCGCAGTCCTCCCTGAGGTCCGGATAGATGGATCCCTGGGCGACTCCGTTGATCATCATGTCGCCCTTCATCTCGCAGGCCTGGCGTGTCCTTTCCAGAGTGACCTCGATGGATTCCGCGGTCTGCTCCTTGGTCCAGTAGGGTTCGGTGAAGATGTCGAGCACGGTGCCGATGTCCGTGCCGATGGATTTCTGGAATTCGATGATCTCCTCGTTGGTGAGCTCGACCTCGCCGTACATGTGGCTCTGGAAAGTTCCCGAATCGGTCATTATGATCCCGGGGAAGTCCAGCATCTCGTGGAGCCCCATCGACTGTGCCTTCTCCTTGAGGTCGGGGGTGTTCTTGATGATGTACGAGTTCGTGATCAGGGATTTGAACCCGAAGGTATCGTACAGCTCCCGGGCGGGGACGGTGTTTATCTTGGGATTGATCACCGGGAAGAGAGCTGGCGTCTCCATAGTGCGTCCTGATTTGGTCGTGAATTTTCCAATGCGGGCTAGGCCGTCCCTTCTGATGATCTCGAACATTGGTCGGAGCATAGTGATGATGTTTAAAAGGAGTTCTTAGGAAAACAGGGCGGGAGGCACCAGCTCCCTTGCGGAAACAGATGGTTTGTTGAAAGGCCGGGGATGGCCCGGCGATAAGTTGAGATTTATGCGCCCTCGGTCTCCTTCTTCCTTTCGTCGGCGTAGACCTTGGCGATGGCGTTCTTCATGATGGTGTCGGGCACATCCTCGATGTATTCCTTCTTCCAGTCCAACGTGGGGCGTCCGAAGGATATCCTGCTGGGCTTCCCGTGGTCGCAACTCTCCTCGGTATCGAGGTACCTTATCTGGAGTCCGTCGACGATCTCGGGGATGGTCCTGCCGTTGATGAGGACAGTGTTCTCGCCCTCGTCGATGACCGTCTCCTTGTAGGAACACGAGATGTCGGCGGATTTCATCTCGTAGATGAGCTCTTGGATGTATGAGGACATCTTGCCGGTGGTGGTCCTTCTGATTGTGACATCGTCCAAATCCTTGCTGGTGTGTCTGTACTCTATGTCGATCATCGCCATGGGTGACCGATTGCGATGCCGAATATAAAGAGAGCGCATTGTGGCCCGGACCTTTCTGATTCCGGCTGTATGTTGTTATATACCAGCCCATGGAATCATCCAGACATGTCTGCAGACCTTGCTGTACAGATGGAGGGAGTACGTTCTAGACGCCCTCTTGTCCACCACATCACCAATTACGTGACTGTCAACGATTGCGCCAATATATGCATCTGCGCCTGGGGATCCCCTGTCATGACGGATGCAGAGGACGATGTCAGGGACATGACCCCAGTGGCAAATGCCGTGGTCCTTAACATGGGCACCCTGAATCCCCGTACGGTCGAGGCGATGGTCCTAGCCGGAAAGGTCGCCAAGAAGAACGGCGTCCCCGTCGTGTTCGATCCCGTGGGGGCCGGAGCTACGCCCTACCGCAACGAGGTGGCCGCGAGGATAATCAGCGAGGTCGGACCCGATGTCATCAAGGGGAATGCGGGGGAGATATCTTTCCTCGCAGGATTCCAGGGCCTGGTCAGAGGTGTCGATTCCGCAGGGTCCTCCGAGGACATGGCGACCCTGGTCCTCGAACTGTCCAAGAAGTTCGGCTGCATCGTGGCCGCCACCGGGACCATCGATTATGTGGCGGATGGGAAGGATGCGTATGTCCTTTGCAACGGCCATTCCATGCAGGGTTTCGTCTCCGGTACCGGATGCATGCTGAGCTCGGTCGTAGGGACCTATGTTGGGGCCAACGGGGTCGTCGTCGATGCCGTGGTCGCCGCGATAAGCGCCTTCAATATCGCTGCGGAGAAGGCCGCGGAGGGCTGTGACGGACCCGGATCGTTCAAGGTGGCCCTGTTCGACTCGTTATTCAAACTCAGGCCCGAGGATCTCGTCTCGGCGAAGGTGTCGAAGGCCTGATCAGAGCATCTTCAGCTCGCCAGTGATCCTGTCTATCTCACTGGCGGGCGCCGGCCCGAGTCCCATGCAGGTGACGGTCCCAGGTTCCACCTGGGTCCTGCCGGCATCCGTGATGACGGCGATATGGATCTTGTTGCCGCTGGCGATGAGCCGATATTTATTCAGCTCCTCCAGCGAGTCCACCTTGAGGACTATCTTCGGCTGCCCGTTCATATACCACGCATCGAAGGACTTCCTATCCTTCTTCTCGCTGAAAAGCGCACATTCCACAGCCGCATGGGCGACCTGGGCGGCGATCTTGCCCTTGCCCATCTTGAGATCGTTCCTGACCAGGACCACAACCTTGTATTCCTCTGCGGGCTTGAACAAACCGAATGCCATGCTATTCAGACCTGATCATCCTATATAGCCTTTATTCGGCCCAAGAAAACTATGCGGCTCAGATGGCTTCCAGGCCGTAGCGCCCGTGGACGATCTCGCCGTTGTAGTAGAGGGTCCTTCCGTCGTCGGAGACGCTGTAGAACCGGGGCAGCTCGCCGATCTCGAGGTCGGAGCTGGTGTCCGCCACGACGTACTGCCTGTAGAGGCCCCTGACCGTGTTGACTCCGTCCAGATAGGGGTCGGTAAGATCGAGGAGTACGGCGGACATGACCGTCTCCGGCAGGATGACGAGTCCCACGCTGAGTCCCGCGGCCTTCATGAGGGAGCAGAACAGGATGGCCCTGTCCTCGTCGTCACCGCATCCCCAGAGGATGGTCTCCTCGGGGTGGGCCCAGTAGTCCGATATGGCGTAGTTGTAGCTGTCCAACATGTAGGGGAAGCACTGCTGCACGAAGGCGAGGACGAAGCTGGTGTACTTCGCATCCGTGTATCCGTACTCGTTGCTGTAAAGGGTCCTGAGCTTGGCCTGAAGGCTCGTGACGGTGCTGTTCTCTATGATATAATCCGTCATGCTGCTTCTGGACTGCACGTCCATCCTGGAGACCAGGTCGGCGTCGATGCAGGCCTTGACATCCTCGGCAGGCATGGTGAATTCGAACTTGAACCTCATGTCGTCGAAAGTCCATGCATAGGATGCGGTGTAATTGCCGTAGTAGGTGCCGGCCGCGTTGTAGACGTCGCATTCACCGTTCTCATAGTAGCAGCAGGCGGTGATCCAGAAACCTCCGACCATAAGGCTGCTCCATGTCACGCTGTACATGTCGTTGTCGGTAAGGTCCTTCGTCGCTTTGAGGTAGAATGGATTCTTCGGGTTCTCGGAGTTGTAGCCATCGGTCTCCACGATCCACATGACCTTCGTATAGTTGCCGCGCACCTTGTCGTTCAGGCTTATCTTGAGCTTGAGGTCCGGATCGTATAGCGGTAGAGCTTTGAAGATGCGGTTGGTGAACCCTGTGGTCAGGTCCATGTAGCCGTAATCCCTGAGGGTCAGCATCATGCCTTCGGCCAAGGGGGATTCCTCGATGACGGGCTCCTCCACCACCAGCGCCTGTTCTTCCTCGTGGTTGTAGAACTTCTCGAGGACGAACATGGAGCCGGCGAAGACGAGCGCGAAGATGGCGATGGACATGATGGCCCTCACCTTGAGACTCTTCATGTCTATGTTGGTGGCCGTTTGGATCTTGTTCATGAGCGGACCGAGGTCGTCCTTGTAGGGCCTGAGGTCCTGTCCGCAGTACGGGCATGTGAAATGGTCGCCGACAAAAGCCCTTCCGCAGAATGGACAGAAGCTCCTCTCGACCTTACGTTTTGTGACCATTTTCATCCCGTTCCTTTAACTTGTACCACAATCCCTGTGTTTCGATAATAATGTGTTTGAGGTTCTGTCAGCATTTGCACATCGGTTCACGGAATCTATGTGCATCCGATGGGATGCGGCAGTCTCAGTAGAGTCCGGTCTCCTCGCTGGTGAGATGCATCTCGCCAGGTATGAGCTGGAGTATGAAGCAGTTGTCATGGTCGAGCTGTACCGGGGTCCCGTTCAGCTTGATGATGACGTTCTTGTCGCCGGCGTACTTGAGTTCGATGGAGGTGGTGTTCGCGTCGACGCTGAACTCCCCTTTCACGATCTGGTCGCCATAAAAGTACTCGTCCTTTCCCAGGTCGATGGTCTTGGTCGCCGGAGGCATGGCCTCCGTCGTGATGACCTTGCATTTGTCCTTGTCGCATACGAAGACCTGGAGATAGCCGTCGTCCTCGACCTCGCCGCCGGAGGCGATGTAGAATCCCTCGTTGGCGATGATCTTGATCTTGTTGTTGGCGCTGACGAAGAGCCCGCCGGACTTGGCCTTGTATGTGCCGGAGTCGGTAAGGATCGATTTGTCAGGGCTGTAGATGGAGAATGAACAATCCATATCTTCCAGGAAGGAGATGTCGTACAGCTCCTCCAGAAAGATATTGGATGTCATGGTTATTGTGTAGTTCCCGTCGTTCCCGGGTTCGATTAGCCGGGCGATCCCGTTGCTGAGATAACCTAGGTTAATCTGCGAACCGCTCACGATGGTGACGGTGGCGCCGGTGGAGATCTCGTAGGGGAACTCGAGCGCAACTCCGCCGGCATCGTAGACGGCGATGTCGGTCAGACCCTCGTCGAGCGAGAGAGTGAACGATCCAGCATCGGTGACGTCGGTGGTAGCGTGGGGAAGTCCGAACACGAGCACTGCGGAGAACATCAGGAGTATCGCCACAGCCGTGATGTACCTCACGGTCCTGGTCGGTCTGCCGTTCTCCTTCCTGCTGCGGTTGAAGAGCGCCGTCTTGACGGACGAGGTGCGCTTCTTCGGGGCAGGGGCGAGATCCTCGACAACGACTCCCTTGACAGGGTTCATCGTCAGTGCGGGATAGATCTCCTTGAAGGAGACCTTCTCGTCCTGTTCCTTGGACTCCGTGCTTCTCACGAAGATACCGCTGCTGGCCATCTCCAGGCCCTGATGGGCCATTCCGGTGATGAATGTCATAGCTTGGGACATTTCGGACTCGGGGTCCGTGCTCGTTATCCCGATGGTGAGGGGATAGACGGACACGATGCTTAGCGAGAGCCCGATGGCCTGCGCAATCTCGGACATCTGTCCGAAGTAAGTGTCGAAGTTGCCCTTCTCCGTGGATCCGGCAGCCCTCATGTACTTGGCTCCCAGCACCACCATCAGGTACTGGGAGTCGAATCCGAGCTTCTTGAGGTATGCGAGGGTGTACAGGAGTTGTCCCTCCATGAATCCTCCCTCCTTGTCCTTGACAGAGAAGAGTGCCTTGTTGATCTCGTCGTTGTCCGAAGAAACGGCGCGTGATTTCTTGACCAGTATGGAGCATGCCAATCCGTAGTATGCCGCACCCGATTCGGAGTAGAATACGGATATGACTCCCTCCTCCACCATCCTGAGGAGGTTGGAGGTGATGGTCGATCTGGGAGCGTCGACCTTGTTGACTATGTCTGTGATACAGAGGGGCCTCTCGTAAATCGAATCGATTATGGAGATCTGGACATCGCTGGTCATAAGCCCTGCGACCCCGTCGACGTCTATCATCATGAAACGCTCGGTGTCCTTGTGGAAGAGGCTCGTGTTGAGGTAAGGCTCCGTCTCCTTCTCGCAACGCTCCATGGAGACCTTGATCATGGTCTCAGAGCCGTTGAAAGGCTCTATCTTAGTGACCTTGTAGGTCTTGCCCGTCGAGTTCTCCACCATCCTTATGATGAACTGCATGAGGGTGGGGGCCCTCTCCATGATGGTCTCGTCCCCGGTGACGACCAATGTCAGCGGGGAGAACGAGAACACCGAGAAATTGAATCCGGTGAGGTTGACGAACGCATCCCTGGCATCGAGGATCGCGTCCTCAATGCCGCACTTGTTGGGATTGATGGCATCCGCCAGCGCATTGGCATAGTTCTTCTTGAGAGGGGTGACGTCGAGTCCGATCTCTGAGGTGTAACAGTCGAGCATATTGGACAGGGAGGACAGACCCTTGTAGTTCTTGAGGGGGTCCACGAACGTCCTTTGCGACGTGTCCTTGACATTGTCCGTTATGTCCTTGGAGCATGCCAGGAGCTTCGCGCAGGTAGAGTAGTAGACCGTCTTCTTGTCCGACTCGGGTTTGGTCCTGTCGATTATGCCAGACTCCGACATCTTGTCGATGATGAAGTGAAGCGAGGACGAGCTGAGATTCAGCTCCGAGGTCAGATCGCTAGGTCTTTTCATCCCTTCCTGGAGGCTCTGGTAGACAGCTATCTGGAGTGGATCCGTCAGAGGTACCACTCCCTTGTCTGTCAGGAGTATGCAGAAGTTGCGCAAATACTCGTCTTGTGCTCCCATACCACCGCATTATTACTTACGGTATTTTAAGGGCTCCGATTTTTGTTCAGTAAATGTACAAGCCTCAGAGACGGGCTTTCAGGATGAGGTCCCTCAGGTCATGGGCGGCCTTGACGACGTCGTCCTTGGATACCACTGCAGAGACCACGGCCGCGGCATCGGCCCCGGCCCTGATGACGTCCTGGATGTTGCCCTGGTTTATCCCTCCGATGGCAACGATGGGGATGTCGACGGCCTGTCTGATCCTGTAGATGGCGTCCAGTCCTATGCCCTGGTCCGCATCGGGCTTCGTTGCGGTGGAGAATATCGCCCCCACTCCGATATACGCGGCCCCGGCCTGCTCCGCCCTCTTTGCGGTCTCTATGGTGTTCGCAGAGATGCCGACCAGTTTGCCATCCATCAGCTCCACGGCCTCCTCCACAGGCATATCGCCCTGTCCCAGATGCACTCCGTCAGCATCCGATTCGAGGGCGACTTCCACGCTGTCGTTGACGATGAAGAACTTGCTGTAGTCATCAGCGATTTCCTTAATAGCCAGCGCATCGCGGAGCATGTCCTCTTTCGATGCATTCTTCATCCTTAGCTGGACAACGTCCGCTCCGCCCTGATATGCCATCCTGGCTATCTCGACATTGGAACGTCCCTTGGACAGGGATTCATCGGTGATGACGTACAGATCGAACATGGCCGTCCATACATCGGGTCGTAGATAACCCATTCTGTCGGGCTTCCCAATTCTATAATAAAAAAGAGCAAGGGGTTTTATATTGGGTCTCGAATCGCTTGCGCGGTTACAATGACTGGCGAAAATTCTGCCAAAAAAGACAGAGACCCGATCTTCACGATCTGTCTCGCTATTTTCGTGGTCGCTGCAGTCATCGCTGTCGGGGCGTTCATCGTCAAAGAGTACTTCCCTGCAAACGATCAGCTGGCATCGACCGGAGACACTGTAAGTGTGAACTACATAGGAACGTTCTATGATGCCTACGGCAACGCCCACGCAGTGGTATTCGACACTAGCTACTCAAACATAGGTAACGATGGCAGCATCGCCAAGTCCAACGATTTCACCCAAAAATCCAGCTACAGCCCCCTGTCCTACTCGATAGGCGGCACATCAGTCCTTAAGAAGTTCGGGGACGCAGCTATCGGCCATAAGGTCGGCGACAAGTACAGCATCGTACTGACCGGTGCAGAGGCGTACTACGGCGCTGTCATTGTTGGTACGCTCAGCAAGACCGACAACACCATGCCTTCCGCATTCAAGATGTCCAAGACCGACTTCACCTCCAAATACAAGGTCGATCTCGTCGCCGGTGCGACCGCCGTCTTCACCACGGACAACGGCTGGGACGCGACCGCGGTCCTTACCGACAACGGAAAGTATGTGCTCGTCACCATCGTGCCTGAGGTCGGAAAGGAGTACACCGTCTGCGAGCAGAATGGTGCGACCGTCAAGTTTACCATCAAAAGCATCAGCGACGGAGAGGTCAAGTACAGTATCAACATCGAGAACCCCGATGTGATCAGCGGGGCCGACATCGAGATGCTTAAGGTCGATTACGATTACAAGACAATCTACATCACCGGCATCAACAACGATGACATCTTCTACAAAGAAGGAACCGAGATCGTCAACGAACAGATCTACTTCCAGATTGAGCTTGTCAGCATCGGATGATTCAGTCATCCCCCGGGATTCTTATCCCGGGGGCAACCAACCCCTATCCCTGATGGGAACCTTTTCTTCTTCTATTGATTCCTTTCTATTACGGGCGAAACTGTGCCTGTTGCTTTTTCTGACCAATCCGTAACCAGTTCGGAACCAGTTTTAATATGATATTGGCGATATCGTCCAACGTGAGCGATATTACGGCCCGTACAGGCAGGGACACCTCTACTGCATACATAGAGAGTTCAATCGATCTCGAGGAAGGACTCAAGACTTTGACCGCCATAATCAACAAATATGGCGAAGGAAGCCTCGTGATCGACAATTACGAGCCCATCGACGATCTGAACGACAGGGTCCGTGACATCATCGAATCCACTGTGGTCCCGCCGTACGATACCGAAATCGAGAAGTTCGACAGCCGTTCGGGATCCCATATCAGGATCAGCGCCATCGGGGACGAGTCGCCGTATTCCTTCGATGGCAGGTATTACATAAGGAACGGTTCCTCGGTCGATATAGCCGACCTCCATACGATCGTCAGCCTGGCCCTGTCCAAGGGGTTGGATCCCCTGAAAGGGATGCCGTCGGATTACCAGGAGCTCACGTTCAACTACTTCATAGGGATGCTCATCGCCTACCGTGCCTACCCCCATGACGCCGGAGGAGTGTTCAAGAGCTTCGGCATGCTCGATGAGAACGGCAAGCTGAACTATGTGGCCTATCTTCTGTCCGATCAGAACACCCTCCCCATCCAAGTGATAGAGTTCAAGGGGAAGAGGAAGGGATTCATCCAGAACAGGATGGACTTCGGCGGGCAGTGCCTCATAGGGTCCTATAACGCGGTCCTCACCCAGATGAATTCCTACATCAAGGAATCGGCCGCATATGCGGATGAGGACTGCGACGAGCTGTTCGATATAGATGCCTTCAAGGAAGCGTGGATAAACGCATGTCTGCATAACGCATGGTGGACCCTCATACCCCCGTCAGTCTCGGTCTTCGATGACAGGGTGGAGGTCACCTCCCACGGCGGGATCCCGTTCCCGTCCATCGAGTCGTTCTTCAGCGGCGAATGCTGCCCGGTCAACAGGACGCTGATGGATATATTCACGCAGCTGGGGATCACGGAGCAGACAGGCTACGGTGTGCCGTACATAACGGAGACCTACGGTATGGATGCATTCACCCTCACGGCGACCAGCGTCACCGTCAGCATCCCCTTCGACTACAAGCCCCATTTCGTCGAGGTCCGCGAGGCGAGGGAGCGCAGCAGGTCCGGATTGGATATGAGCAAATCGGAGATCCTCAATTACCTCGAGAGGAATCCGAACGCCAAGCTCGTGGATGTGGTCGAACAGACCGGTCTGACCCTGTCATCTGTCAAGAAGGCCGTCATGCGCCTCAAGTCGGAGGGTCTGCTCAGGAACGACGGTACCAACAGGAACAGCGTCTGGGTAGTGCTCTGAGCTTCAGTAGAGCTTCTTCCTTATCACGATGTGGCAGATCGAATAGAATGCCACGATGTAGATCAGTATCACCGCTACGGACAGATAGTCCACGGGCAGGCAGTCCGCCGTCGCACGCATGATCGCAGTGGTATGGGACAGAGGCAGGGCCCAAACGATCGCCGACACCACGGGCGGGAGCGCGCTGACATCGAACAGCGTGCCGCACATGAACGACATCGGGAGGATGATGATGCTGTTGAACATCATCAGCGTGGGCGTCGAGTTGGCAAGCAGGCCTGCAGCGACCCCTAGCAGCGAGAACATGATGCTCGATATCAGCATGGCCAGCAGGAGCCACACCGTCAGATAGAGTCCGGGTGTCAGGAGCATCCCCAGGCCGAGGATGATCAGCCCTCCGACGAATCCTCTGATGATCCCCATCAGACACTTTCCGAATATGACCGATGATGTATGCATCGGGCATAGGATGAGCTCGTCGAAGCTGGAATGGAACAGCCTTTGGATGACGATCTTCTGAGACGACGAGGAGAATCCCGAGTTCATCGAGGAGATGGCGATGATACCCGGTATGACGTAGGCGATGTACTCCGTATCTCCGGCACGCATACCGTATCCGAACGCGAGGAGGTACAGGAGCGGCCCGACCAGGGTGGATACCAGCGTCTGGACGAGATTGTGCTTCATGTAGCACAGGTCCCCGTATGCGACCCTGAAGATCTCGGACGGGATGTTGTGCATCAGATCTTCCTCCCGGTGAGCTCGAGGAACACATCCTCCAGATTCGTACGGCGGATGGAAATGGTGTGGTCAGGAGGTATCTCGAGGGAGGCCTGCTTCGCCGAGTCGGAGTCCTTGAAGTACTGTATGTTCTCGTTCCCCTCCGGATCTATTGCGACCAGGGCGAACTTACCGACCCTCTCCTTGAGCTCGCTCGGCGTACCTTCCGCGATCAGCTTGCCGTTGTTGATGATGCCGACCCTGTTGCAGAGGGATTCGGCCTCGAAGATGTAATGTGTGGTGAGGAACACGGTGGTCCCGGACTTGTTGATGCCGCGGATCATCTTCCAGAGCATGTTCCTCGACTGGGTGTCCAGGCCGGTGGTGGGCTCGTCCATGAACAGTATGTCGGGATTGTGGATAAGGGAGCAGACGATCGCCACCCTCTTCTTCCATCCTCCGGACAGGGTCTCCACCTTGGTGCCCATGCGGTCCCCGAGCTCCATCATGTCGCCCAGTTCCTTCATGCGCTCCTTGGATTCCTTGAAGGATAGGTTCTTCATCAGGGCGTGATGCATGATGTTCTCCTTCACGGTGAGGTCCTTGTCGAGGCTGTTCTGCTGCTGGATGACGCCGACGCACCTTCTTGCCTGGATGTACTGCGTCCTAGTATCGAAGCCGTCGATCCACACCCTGCCCTCATCGGGCAGCTCCATGGTGGTGAGCATGCGGACCGTAGTGGTCTTGCCCGCACCGTTGGGTCCAAGGAACCCGTACACCTCGCCCTTCCTGACGGATAGGTCGAGGCCATCCACCGCGGTGAGCTTTCCGAACCTCTTGACAAGGTTCTCGGCTCTGATTATCTCGAGTCCTTCGGCTTCCATGCGATCATCTCAGAGGATATCCTTCAGCTTGGACATCATCTCGTCGGGGGCCTTGGCAATGATCCTGATGGTCCTGTCCTTCCTGGAGCCCTTCTCTATGATGGCATCTGGGATGCCCTTGGCGGCGGTCACCGCCTTGGCCGTGGCCTCCGCGATCTTGTCCTTGGGGAACTCCACGGACACGGATGTCATCCCGACCTCCTCCATGATGTCGACGATGTCCTTGCGGTAGGCAAGGTTGAGGATGCATCTGGACTTGGGGTCGTGCTTCATGATCTCCAGCAGCATGTAGGACAGCTGGTCGGCCGCGCCGAACTTGGCAGGCCCGTTCTTGCGGAGTATGCCGTTGTGCACGGTCATCTTCTTGTCTATGCCCGCGATCTCCTCGGGCCCGGCCGCATCCCTTAGGGCGTAAGCGATGTTCATCCCTGATTTGGGGACGAACTCGTTGGGGACGAGGTCCACGATATGCGATGCCGCAGAGTCCAGTGCATCCAGGATCTCGAACATGTCCGAATCCTCCTTCAGCCTGACAATCGGGTTGACGACGACGTCCCCCTGGCCGATGGCATATTGGGTGGCTATGGACTGTTGGATCAGGTCCCTGGATGTCATGACCGCATTCACGATGTCGAGCCCCTTGGCCATGTTGGCCGTTATGAAGGCCGATAGGGCGCAGCCGCTCCCGTGGCCCGCCTTGTTGAGGCGGGGATACTCGAGCTTGTTGAACTCCGATGAAAGGTAGAGGTAGTCGACGACCTTGGGGCCGCCGAAGTGGCCGCCCTTGAACAGGACCGAGGAGCCCTGTTTCCCGATGAGCTCGCAGGCGAGGGTTATATCATCCTCGCTCTTGATGCTCATCCCTGCCAGGATCTCCGCCTCATGCCTGTTGGGCGTGACCAGTTCGCACATTGGAAGCAGTTTCTTCTTGAGTGCCTTGACGAAATCATCATCGCATAGCGAGAATCCTGTTCCGGATATCATCACCGGGTCCACGATAAGGGGTACCTCATGGTCCTCCAGGACGTCCGCCACCGTTTCCACGATCTCTGCGCTGTACAGCATGCCGGTTTTGACCGCCTTGATGTCGCAGTCTTTCAGCACCGATTCGAGCTGGGCCTGTATGAATTCCTCAGGCATGGGGAAGATGCCGTCCACGCCCTGCGTGTTCTGCGCGGTGACGGCTGTAATGACTGAAGTGGCGTGGATCCCGACTACCGACATGGCCTTGACATCCACCTGGATGCCCGCGCCGCCTATCGAGTCAGAGCCAGCCACGGTAAGAGCTGTTCTCATCACCCCTTCACTATGGGAAAAGCAATAAATAAAGAATCTTAACTAGGGAGAGATGATGAAGGTCAGCAGCGTCCATTTTGTGCTGAAGGGCAAGGCCGATTACAAGGATTTGGCTCCGGTTTTCCCGGATATCCTCAAGATGTTCCTGGAATCCATCGACCAGATGCCTGAAGAGGAAGAGCTCCTCCAGATGCTGATCGAACTCAACACCAACGATCTCGAGCTCAACAGGAAACCCGAGGGATACAACAGGAAGGGAAAGGTCAGACTGGTCTTCCCCATGGACTCCAAGGAGTTCTACCTCAAGACCTACAGCAAGAGCTCCGAGCTGAGGCCCATCGCCGACAAGATCAGCGAGATGCTCACGGCCGCGAACATCAAGTTCGAGATCAAGGAGAACGACCGTATCGATTACGACTGATCGTTCCTGGTCTTACAAGGTCCCCTGACCTAGCTCAGATATAGATAGAATTGTGAAGGGCCGGTTCGGACCCTGGGATCACTCGAGCAGCCTCTTCCAGCATTCCTGGATGAGCTGAGTCTCCTGGCGGATGGCCTCCTCGCGCATCATGAGATGCTGTATGGCATCGGACATCTGTATGTCCGTGGATGACGGAGCGGTTCCTCCGTAGGATTCCCTTCTCTCCATGCATTTCCTGATGGGGATGAAGTCGTAGACGTCTTGCTCGATCTTGTCGGAGAATGTCCTCAGTTTCTCGAGGGGCATGTCCTCCAGGTTCACGCCGGATTCGATGCTCTCCCTGACCGCGGCGCCGACGATCGCGTGGGCCTCGCGGAACGGGATGCCCTTGGTGACCAGATAGTCCGCGAGATCGGTGGCGTTGATCTGTCCCTTGCTGGTGACCTCCATCATCCTGTCCGTCTTGAAGGTCGTGGTTGCGACTACCTTGGCCATGATGTTCAGGCAGTTGATCACCGTCTCCATGGAATCCATAACGGGCCTCTTGTCCTCCTGCAGGTCGCGGTTGTAGGTCAGCGGGAGGCCCTTCGTGAGCACCAGCATGCTGACCAGGGATCCGACGACCCCGCCGGTCTTCCCTCTGACGAGCTCGGCGATATCGGGGTTCTTCTTCTGGGGCATGATGGAGGAACCGGTGGTGTACTTGTCATCCATCTCGATGAAGGCGAACTCCTGCGATGACCAGAGGACGAGCTCCTCGCACAGGGCGGAGAGGTGCAGTTGGGTCTGGGCGGCGCAGAAGGCCAGTTCGTTGACGAAGTCCCTGTCGCTTACGGAATCCATCGAGTTCTCGGTGGGCTCCCTGAATCCCAGGGCCTGGGAGGTCATGAACCTGTCTATCGGATAGGTGGTCCCTGCGAGGGCCGCGGATCCGAGGGGGCACTTGTCCATCCTGGTGAATGCGTCCAGGAACCTGTCCGCATCCCTTGAGAATTTGAAAACGTATGCGAGCATGTGATGGGCCAGGGTAACCGGCTGGGCATGTTGCATGTGGGTGAATCCGGGCATGATGGTCTCGCCGTTGTCCTCGGCGATCTTCAGGAGGCTCGTGATGAGCCCGTCGATCGCCTTCCCGGCCTCCAGTGCCTTGTCCCTCAGGTACATCCTGAAGTCCACGGCGACCTGGTCGTTCCTGCTCCTGCCCGTGTGGAGCTTTCCGCCTGCAGGGCCGATCCTTTCGGTGAGCGAGAATTCGATGTTCGTATGGATGTCCTCGAGCTTGTAATCAAGCTCGAAGGTCCCGTCCTCGATCTCCTTGAGGATGGCCTTGAGGCCCTCTGTGATCTTGTCGACATCCTCTGCCGGCAGGATCGAGCATGCCTTCAGCATGCTGACGTGTGCTAGCGACCCCATGACATCGTAGAATGCCATCCTGGAATCCACATCCAGAGAGGATGTGAAATCCAGTGTGGAGTCGTCCATCTTGTCTTTGAACCTGCCGGACCAGAGGGTTTGCTTCATGTGATCACTTCTTTGCTGAGCTCTTCTTCGAGCTCTTTTTCTTGGGGGCGTCGGCATGCGCCTTGGCCGCTGTCTTTCCGGGGAGTCCCCAGCAGTAGATGAATCCGACGGCGGAGTTGTGGTCGAACTCGTCTCCCTTGGCGTAGGTACTGAGTCCCACGTCGTAGAGCGAGTAGGGCGACTTCCTGCCGACGACGGTGGCGGTCCCCTTGTAAAGCTTGACTCTGACGATTCCGGTGACGTACTCCTGGCTGGAGTCGAGGAATGCCTGGAGGTTCTCGCGGAGTCCCTCGTACCAGAGACCGTCGTAGATCAGCTGGCTGAACTTCTGCTCGATGATGCGCTTGAACTCGATGGTGTCCTTGGGGAGGGTCAGCGCCTCGAGGGCCTTGTGGGCGGTGATGAGGGTGATCGCAGCGGGACACTCGTAGGTCTCGCGGCTCTTGATACCGACGAGACGGTCCTCGACGTGGTCGATCCTTCCGACACCGTACTTGCCTGCGAGCTCGTTGAGCGTCTCGATGAGCGTGACACCGTCCATCCTGACGCCGTCCAGGCAGACGGGGATCCCCTTCTCGAATCCGATCTCGATGTACTTGGGCGCCGCAGGTGCCTTCGCGGGGTCGACGGTGTATGCCCAGACTCCCTTGGGTGGCTCCTCCCAGGGGTCCTCGAGCACTCCGCACTCGCATGAGTTGCCCCACAGGTTCTCGTCGCGCGAGTAGGGGCTGGTCTTCTTGACGATGATCTCGATGCCGTTCTTCTTGGCGTAGTCGATCTCCTCCTCTCTGGTGGTGATCCACTCCCTCATGGGGGCGATGATCTTCAGGTCGGGGTTCTGGGAGATCAGTCCGACATCGAATCTGACCTGGTCGTTACCCTTCGCGGTGCATCCGTGGGCGATGAACTTGGCGCCCTCCTTCTTGGCGACGTCCGCCAGGACCTTCGTGATGAGGGGTCTGGCCACTGCGGTGCTCAGGGGGTACACGTTCTGATACATGGCGTTCGCCTTGAGAGCGGGCCAGATGTAGTCCTCGACGAACTCCTTCCTTACGTCGATGAAATCCGCCTTGATGGCTCCGTTCCTCAGTGCGCGGGCAACGATGTCATCTTTGCTGGGAGGCTGTCCGACATTCACCGCGATCGCGATGACATCCACGTCGTAGTTCTCCTGCAGCCAGTGGATATCCACAGATGTGTCGAGTCCTCCGGAGTAGGCCAATACGACCTTCTCCCTTTCCTTGGGCTCCTTAATGGTTTTCTTAGCTGTGCTGGCTCCTTTCGATGTAGTCTTTTTCGCTGCTGCCATGCTAATCATGCGAGCGATGCGCCTTCCCTTATATAAGGCGCGCGACTGTCTCCGGAGTAGATATGGGGCCCCTGCATCCGACCCTCCGTCACCGGTTGTCAGAATTGTGTTCCGATTATGTCTGCGAAGGTCTGGCACTAACCTATTGTCGCATTAAAAACATTTTTGTCTAGAAATTAACACCACTCTTAATATAGTGGAAAGCATGGAGCAGAACCAACCGGAGAGTGACATATTGGTCAGAGTCGGAATAATCGGAGGTACCGGATACACGGGCGGGGAGCTGTCGCGCATACTGTGCACGCACCCGGACGTGGAGATCGCGGCGCTCACATCTCGCCAGAACGCAGGCCGCAAGGTTCAGGACGTCCACACGTTCCTCAGGGGATACGTGGGGGACCTGGAGTTCACCGAGAGGATCTCCGACACCAAGGATCTGGACTTCGTGTTCGTCGCTACGCCCCACGGGGTGGCCATGAAGGAGGTGCCGGCCCTGCTGGATCAGGGCATCAAGACTATAGACCTCTCGGGCGACTACCGTCTGCATGACGTCGCCGTGTACGAGAAGTGGTATGGCCATGAGCACACGGACGTGAAGAACCTGCAGGATGCCGTGTACGGCCTTCCGGAGTTCTTCCGCGACGAGATCAAAGGTGCGGACCTGGTTGCCAATCCCGGTTGCTATGCGACATCCATCATCCTGGCCTGCGGCCCTCTGCTGAAGGCCGGCATAGTGGACGAGGACATAATCGTCGATGCAAAATCGGGTACGTCCGGGGCGGGAATGGTCCCGACCGAACGCACGCATCACTCGACATGCGGCGAGTCGATAATCCCGTACAGCGTCGGCAAGCACCGCCATACACCGGAGATCGAGATGGCCGTCGACAGATTCGCCGGGTCGCACGCCAAGGTGACGTTCGTCCCCAACCTGTTGCCGATAGTCCGCGGGATCCTGTCGTCGTGCTACTTCAAGGTCAACAAGGACGTCACCCAGGGAGAGGTCGACGCCATATACGAGAAACAGTATGGGAAGGAGACGTTCGTACACTACGTCCCCGACCCGTCCATACGCGCAGTGGTCGCATCCAACCATGCACAGGTCGCGTCCAAGGTCATAGGGGACAGGATAGTCTCCTTCGGAGTCCTGGACAACCTGGTCAAAGGAGCATCCGGACAGGCCGTGCAGTGCATGAACCTGATGCTCAACCTGGATGAGAAGAAAGGATTGGATATGCCCGGATTGGGGGTATGAAGATGGTAGAGGTAATAGACGGAGGAGTAACGACTCCCCAGGGATTCAAGGCAGCAGGCGTGCACAGCGGAGTGAAGTACCGCTCGCTGGACCTGGCCATCCTGTACTCGGAGGTGCCGGCCACGGCATGTGTGGGATACACCAGCAACAACGTGAAGGCGGCACCCGTGCAGGTCATGATGAAGGAGAACTCGCCCCAGCTGCAGGCCGTCGTGGTCAACAGCGGTAACGCAAACGCTCTCACCGGGCGTCGCGGGATCGAGGATGCACTGGAGATGAAGAAGGTCACGGCCAACGTGCTCGGCCTGGATCCGCTCACGGTCGGCGTGATGTCCACAGGATTGATAGGCCGTTTCATGGACATGCACAAGGTCCGCTACGGGATATCGCGTGCCGCCAAGGAGCTGTTCGACGGTCGCCAGGCAGATGCCAATCTCGCAGAGGCCATAATGACCACGGACACGATCAAGAAGGAGTGCGCCGTGCGCGTACGCCTGACCGACGGTACGTTGGTGTACATCGGGGCCATATGCAAGGGGAGCGGGATGATCGCACCGCACATGAAGGTGCTGCACGGGACCACGCTGTCGCTCATAACGACCGACGCCAAGCTGTCCCCCGCGTTCCGCGAGAAGTGGCAGGAGATCCTGGACGGGTCGCTGAACATGGTGTCCGTCGACGGGGACCAGTCCACCAACGACACCAGCATCCTGATGGCCAACGGCATGGCCGGAGGCAGATGCGCGGATGAGGACCCGGAGTTCTTCAACGCTCTGAACTTCGTCATGACGAAGATAGCCCGCACCGTCGCATCGGACGGGGAGGGGGCCACCAAGCTAATCGAGGTGGAGGTCACGGGAGCGGAGACGAAGGAGGACGCCACCAAGCTGGTGAAGACCATAATCAATTCGCCCCTCGTGAAGTCGGCCATATTCGGATCGGATCCCAACTACGGCCGTATAATGATGGCCCTGGGCAACAGCGGCTGCAAGTTCAATCTGGAGGATGTGCGCCTGACAATCAAGGGAGGGGACATGGAGGTCCCCATCCTGGACTCGGGGGCCCCGATCTTCCAGGACGAGCGCTCCGTGGAGGTCGTTCGCATGGCGATGGATAACAAGGAGGTCACGATCATGGTGGACCTCGGCGTGGGAAGAGAGACAGCCGTCGGTTGGGGATGCGACCTGACCTACGACTACGTCCGCATCAATGCGGAGTATGCAACGTGATAGCATGGACCTGTACGTGCTGAAGTTCGGTGGCAATGCGATCCGCGGCAAGGAGGCCATGATGCGCCTCTCGAAGGAGATATCCCAGATGGTCGCAGGGGGCGCCAGGGTCATCCTGGTCCACGGCGGAGGCCCCGAGATCTCCGAAGAGATGGAGAGGAGAGGTCTGAAGCCCAAGAAGGTGGCCGGGATCAGGGTCACGGACGAGGCGGGACTTGAGGTGGCCGAGAAGGTGCTGTCCGGTCTCAACAGGGACGTGGTCGGATGTCTGGGAGAGGCCGGAGTGAAGGCCATAGGAATGCCCGGATACCATTGCACCCTGTGCACCAGGAAGCCCCCCGTCGAGGCGGAGGAGGACGGTGTCAGGAAGATGGTGGACGTGGGCCTGGTCGGAGAGGTCTCCGAGTGCGACCCCACGGCCCTAATGGACCTGCTTGAGCAGGACATAGTCCCCGTAATCTATCCGATAGGGAAGGACAAGGACGGGGCGAAACTGAACGTGAACGCGGACACGATGGTCGCGGGGATAGCCGCCAACGTACCCAGCAGAGAGATGATCGCCATCACAGATGTACCCGGTATACTGATGGACGTCAGCGATCCCAAGTCCAAGCTGGACAGGGTCACGCTGAAGGATATCGACGACCTGATAGCCAAGGGAGTGATCTCAGGCGGGATGATCCCCAAGGTGGAAGCGTGCCGCAAGGCGATCCTGGCCGGAGTCCAGGAGGTCCGCATGGTGAATGGTACGGACCCGGACTGCATAGTCCTGGATGTGATGAAGGAGGGAAGTACCCTCGGAACACTCATAGTGAGATGATAGAATGGATTTCAATGAAGTGAAGGAGACAAGTTCGAAGTATCTGTTCCAGAACTACGGACGCATAGACCTGGCATTCACCCACGGCAAGGGATGCTACCTGTACGATGCCAATGGGAAGGAATACCTGGACCTGGTCGCGGGGATAGCCGTGAACTCGATAGGCTACTCCCATCCAGACTGGGTGAAGGCCATGCAGGAACAGGTATCGAAGCTGATCCATGTCTCCAACCTCTACTACGTGGAGGAGCAGGCCAAACTGGCCGAGAAGATAGCATCGATCACCCCCGGTGATCTGGACCGCACGCTGTTCGTCAACAGCGGAGCGGAGGCCAACGAGGGCGCCCTGAAGCTCGCGGTGAGATACACCGGGCGCTCCAAGGTCATGGCGGCCCTGAACGGGTTCCATGGAAGAACCGCGGCGGCCCTTGGGGCCACCGGACAGACGAAGTATCAGGCCACCTTCGAGCCCCTGATCAGCGGTGCTTTCGAGTATTACGACTACGGCGACTGCGAATCGGTCAAGAACATGATCGGCAAGGACGTGGCGGCGCTCATAGTGGAGCCCATCCAGGGAGAGGGCGGAGTGAGAACCGCTTCCAAGGAGTTCTTCAAGACCGTCCGCGACCTGTGCACGGATAACGGTACGATGATGATAGTGGACGAGGTTCAGACAGGAATCGGTCGTACCGGTATGTGGTACGGCATACAGAACTTCGATGTCGTTCCCGACATAATCACAATGGCCAAGGCCTTGGGAGGCGGCGCACCCATCGGAGCGGTCACGTCCACGGATGAGATATCCAAGGTCATGACCCCTGGTACACACGGGACCACCTTCGGCGGCAACCCCTTGGTCACCGCATCCGGATGCGCGGTGCTGGACATCATGAAGAAGGAGAACCTTGTCCAGAACTCCCATGACCTGGGAGCGAGATGGATGAGCGATATCAAGGGCATCTCCTCGGACAAGATCAAGGAGGTCCGCGGTTACGGTCTCATAATAGGTATCGAGATGGATTCCAACGAGACCGCATCCGCCGTCCAGAAGCACTGCCGCGACAACGGCGTGCTGGTCAACGTATGCCATGGCAACACGGTCCGTCTGATCCCTCCGCTGATCATCAACGACTCCCAGAAGGATGTCTTCACGAAGCTCCTGAAAGAGTGCATCTGAAACTTCTTCCCGTGCATCGCACGGGTTCTCATCATCAATTGCGTTGTGTCTAGAGCCTAGTATTGAGGTCGGCGATTATTCATCGATTCCAAACTGAATCATTTCAGCACAATCATGCTGATATTATCTGATAAGGTCTGGGGGGCGACCCCCCAGACTGCACTCAGGGTGCAGCGTTTAAGATGTTTTGGATAATGCTATTAGCATCCATTAGGGTGTAGTTCGGATCATCTATCCTTAGGCACAGATCCATGTAACATCCATCCTTCATGCCAACGAAGTAGATCATCCAGCACATGAAAGTGCCGCTTCTGTTGCGGTCAGAAAGATACCCATAGGCCTCATCGAATCCGGAATCATCGATCAGGAAAAATTTGGTGTCCGTGCCAACGTAACCTGCGACTTTCTCTTCGAACACATCCTTTTGTTTGACGAAGTTCTTGTAAGCAGCCCCTGTGGAATCAAAGGTCAGATGACGGTCTCCGCTGCCGCTGTCTTCAGCTTGGATTCTTGCAAAAGAGCTAGTGGCTCCATTCACCAGGCTGTAGGGTGAGCCGGCATAGGCATCGAATAGGCTGAGGTCAATCGAAGTCGCCCATTCCTTCGCATCCAGATCGGATGCTGGAGGATATGCCGCATAGACTAGTTTCTCGAGATCCGCCATTTCGAAACAAGGTCTTTTTACAATCTGGAGGTCTACGACGCATTCGTCGATATATCCTACGAACTTCATGCTTCCTAGGACGTGTTCTGCCGTGGGGTCGGAGTTCACGTAGTATCCGAAACATTCAGTCAGCCCATTGGAATATGGAAGAAGCATGCATATTCCAGACGTTCTGGCCTCTGTTCCTATCTTCGCCTCATACGGTGCTTTGATCTCCTCGTATTTCGCCTTGGCATCTTTGCACAGGTAGTATTTGATGAAGTAGGTCTCCCCGTCGGATACGACCTTGGCCATCTGCGAGTTGTTCTCATCAGAGAGCTTGTAGGGCGTGTAGGAGTAATCAATCATTGGATCGAGGTTGGAGTTCAGATCGTCCTTCATGATCTCCCAGAATCTTTCTGCCAACGCCATCACGTCCACATCGGATTCGATCTCGGGATCTATGTCTCCGCTCTTGGCGTCATAGTAATCCTGGTAGGTGCAGACCGTGGTCATGTCCTGCACGACGTTGAAGTCCCCGTCTGCGACGGTGTCGTTCAGGTATGCGAGGTATTTGTCAACGATGGTCTGGAAGTACCTGTTGGCGTCGTTCATGGAAACGATGTCCGGGTAGAACACGGCTGCCGCGTACATCACCCTGCAGGGGGTGGGCATGGACATGTTCAGGAAGAACATGTTCTCGAACTCGCTGGATTTCTTGAGAATGTCGATCCTGCTGTCCTCCCACAGGGATATGGGGTCGATGAGTTTGCAGTCGCAGGTGCGGCAGTTCATGATGTAGTCAATCTTTCCGTTGTATATCGTGATCGCTTCCACATCGTTCAAGGGAGTGGAGCCGTTGCCTTCCAGATTGGCGACGTCGTAGCCTCCGGCCTGCAGGCCGATCTTGGTATACTGGGAGTCGTGTTGCGAGATGTACTTCCACATGCAGAGGGCTATGAATTTTGTCTGCTCGTCCTCAGGGAGGGTCTTGACCCTCTCTGTCACCTCGACGATGGCCTGGCGGCTGTCATTGGCATAGTTCAATGCCTTCTTGCAGTAATCCGGTCCGAGAAGGAATCCGAGGAGCATGGATGCATCGATGGAGTATATCGGGTCGGTGCACCTGATGTAGATGACAGGGATCCCTGCCGCCTCGATATCATCCTTGTAATCGGAGAGCGCGGCATCGTTGTATGCAAGTATCGCGCCTATCCCCTCTCCCTTTTGGTAGAGTTCAGCATCGAGATTCTTAATCGCCTCCCATTCGGACTGTCCTATCTGCCTTGCGGTGGTCCCGAGGCATCTGGTGAAACCATTGTTCGCCACCTTCAGGAAGGTGTTCTTGTAGGAATCCTGGTTCGCGATGTACCCGATGACCTTCTCGTCCCCATCGAACATGAATGTGAGCTGGAGCATATCCGGATTGATGGTGATGATGTTGCCGAGAGGATACTCCAGCTCTACGATGCGGGCTTCGCCGGTATCGTAGACGTGCTGGTCTACGAAACGGACCTTGGTCCTCTCTCCTTTGATCAGCCTTTCTACGATCGTTATGTCGTCAGCGGTAATCTCCCCGTCCCCGTCGGCATCTGCGTATGGGTGGTCCTTCACATTCGTTCCGATCAGCTCCCTTATGTGGCCCACATCATTCTGGTCTATTGTGTAGTCCTCGTTTGCGTTACCGTAAACCGGAAGGCTCGTAAGCTTCAGGTTTTCGTAGTCATTCCCGCCTTTGTTGTCCGTCATGAGGATGGCGGCCGCTGCTATGACCGCGATTGCCACTACTATGGCGATTATTATCACGCTGTTTCTCTGTATGATATCACCTTCAGCTCACCGCTATGGAAGCCGCAATGGCATTTACAATCTCCGCTGTCCTGTCTGCATCGAACGGGCTGTCGCTGTCTCTTAGATACACGGTAATGTAGCAGCCGTCCATGACGCCGACGTATTTGAACATCCAGAATCCTCCCTGTCTGATGGCCTGCGCATAGAATCCGTAACCATCGTCAAGTTCGTTCTTCTCCACGGCGATCGCTATGCCGCCCATGTAGTCCTTGCCGATCTTATCGACATATTCCTGCCTCTCGGTCATGTAGTTGACCAGCGCGTCGGATCTGCAGTCGTATGTTATGTAGTAATCCTTCCCGGCACTGTTCTCCTTGCAGGCGATCTTGGCGAACTGGGCATCGCTGTCCGTGGTAACGGTGTACGGGGGATAATCCATGTCGTCCAGGAGGGTCTTGTCGAACCTGTTCGCCGCTTCCAAAGCGGATATGTCACTGTCGATTCCCCAGAGGGCGTTGACGATGTTCTCGAGGTCCTCCTGCGAGAGGGCGGGCTTCTTTGCGAGATGGATCTCTATGAAGCACTCTTTGTAGTATCCCGTGTAGTACATCGATCCGATGCTGTCCTTGTTCTCGGTGTTCACATAGTAACCGATCCCCTCGGTCAATCCCGTGTCGACCTCGATCCTGAGGTAGGTCCCGCCCATGGAGGATTGCTTGCCTATCTTGTCCTCATATTCGGCTTTCTTGGTGTCATAATGGAACTTGGGGTTGTTGAACAGCTTGACATCAAGGAAATACTTCCCGGAGGTGGGGTAGACATGTGCCTCCTGGTCGTCACCAGATGCTGTGTAGGGTATGCCCTGGTAGTCGCTAAGGTCCATGAGGTTGAGGAAGTGTTCCGCAACAAGAAGAGCGTTGATGTCCGAGACGACCTTCTCTCCGGGTTTAGGGTCATCCTTGGAGTCCAGGTAATCCTGGTATGTGATGATTGTGAACATGTCGGTCTTGACGTCAAAGTCGCCATCGGAGACGGTGTTGTCCAGATAGGACATGTACTTGTCGACCGTCTTCTGCAAATAGTCATCGGCTTCGGCGCGCGATACGATGTCCGGATAGAAGATGGATACGGCATACATCACTCTGCAGGGAACGGGCATGGACATGTTGATCCAAACCATGTCATGGAAATGGGTGCTCTTTTCGAGATATCTCATATCGCCGAGCTCCCAAAGATCGGCAGGCTCGATCCATACGCAATCCTGCGTGGAGCAGTTGAGCATGTAGTCTATTTTGTTGTTGTACTTCGTGATGGCCTCGGTGTCCTGTAGTTTGGCAGATGAAGTCCCTTCCAAACCGCTCTCCTCGATACCGCCGGCCTGTAGCCCTATGTTGGTGTATTGGGATTTGTTCTCGGCGACGTAGATCTTCATGCACAAGGAGATGAAGTGCTTCTTATCCTTATCCGGGATGTTGGAGACTATCTCCTGCACCTTCGATATGGTCTGGCGACAGTCCTTGGAGAATTCGTTCGCCTTCTTCGCGTGATCCGGTCCCATGAGGAAACCAAGCAATGCGCCCGCATCGATCGAATAGACCGGATCGGTGCATCTGAGATAGATGATCGGTATGCCTGCGGCCTCTATGTCGTCCTTGTAATCTCCCAATGCAGCCTCGCTGTGGACGATGATCGCCCCGATCTTGCTGCCCTTCTGATGGAGTTCGACGTCAAGGTTCTTTATCCCTTCCCAATCCGCTGCAGAGATGAATCTCGCGGTGGAACCGACCTGCTTGCTCACCCCGTTATGGGTGACCTTGTAGAATTCATTCGGATAGTTCTCGATGTTGGCGACGAATCCTGCGACCTGGTCATCGGCATCGATGAGCACGGTCATGAGGAGCATATCCGCATTCTGCGTTACGACGTCTTTCAGCGGGTAATCGATGGTGACGTAGTGGAAGTTGGATTTGATGAGGTCGAACTGGTCTACGAAGATGACCTCGGTCTCTTCACCCGCGACGATCTTGTTCACGATAGCGATATCCGCATCGTTGATCACCCCGTCCCGGTTGGCGTCCGAGAACGGGTAGTCGCTGATCGGGATCGATTCCGCTATCATCTTGTTGAGCAATTCTATATCCTTGGCATCGATGACATCGTCATCGTTCGCATTACCGAAAACGGGAAGCGTACCTTTGGTTATGTCATCACCGCCCCCTGGGGCGTTGTTGTTCAGAACGTAGACGGCCGTCCCCGCTATTGCGATAACGACGATTAACGCGATCACTATTGTGGTTATGTTGGACTTCATGAGACCACCTTCTATGTGCAGTAATTAGTAATAATATAAAAGTCGGAAGTATTGGGCAGTCAATGTTTCTGTAAAGACGGATTGATGCAGGATAGCGGCCTATGGTTGAAAGGATGACAGAGATCCCTTTCGGTGGGTCCAGCACATTGAGCCTCATTGAAATCATACCTTTAATTTCCAATCCATATCGTGTTCGCATACAATCTTGCAATTATGGGCCAAAACCTTGGCGATACCTACATTGATCTTCGACCGTTCGTTACGTGCGAGAATGTGCGAGCCCGTATGGGTCTTGATCATGAAATTCGTACATTCAACCTGTGGCCTCTGGTTGTACGTCCTCTGGTAATCGCTGCCGGGGACGAGAAGACGGAGCATCTGCCTCCGGTAGAATCCGTGCTGGGAGAAGCCGCGGTTCCCGCGGCTTTTCCTGACCGGGATTACGGTCTCGCATCCCAGATGCGAACGCAGATGTTCATGGATATTCTCGCCGTCACAGCCCTTGTCGTGCACCATCCTGAATATATCCATCCCAGCAAGGTCCTTGGTGTGCTCTGGGATGAACGTGCAATCATGCTTCTTGAAGGGGATACGCGTGCGGAAACAACGATATGATTGGAGATGTCCGTTGCCAATGACGCTTTGGTGAATGATCTCGGCTCCTTCTTGACGCCGAGTTATTTACAGCGCTTGACGAAATGTGCCGAACGGAGGTAATTGCTGAAACCCGTTTCCATCGATAGCGATGACACATTTCTTCTTGCAGAACACACTGAATGCATTGACCACGCCTCCAAAATCTCCGGGTCCAGTTTGTTCTCGAACCTGCATAGCGTGGATTTCTCGGGATAATACACATCCAGGCCGATGGCATGGAGGGTGCTCTTGTAGTTAGGCAGGTCCTTCTCTAGCCGCTCATAGGATAGCTTGAGCTTCTGCCTCAACACCAGCAGGCAGATCTTCTGCCTGCATGTGTACAGGTGGTTGCTCTTCTTCGATGGATAGATCGGTACCTCCAGTATCTCCATTATGGCCATCAGAAGCTGCATGTATCTGACATACAGCTCCGGCTCGTCAACGCACCAGCGCTAATATGGGTCTCTATACCCTCTTCTTTGCGTCCTACCATCTAATTTCTTATCCTTAGTCGCACTACATACCTCTGTCATGGTAACATGGCCCCCGGGGGAGGCGTATGTCCTCGAAAACATAGGCGCTTCCCCCATCGTTATTGATTTCTTTTCAGCATCTGGCTATGCCGATTTTCTATCATTTTCAGTATGCATTTACTCTATATAATAATAGTAAAAACTAAATATTAGAACATACACAAAAATGTACATTGCTTAGATATCGATAAAATCGGTCGATTTTAGCAGAGAAAAACAGAAATCGTTTTGGAATCGGATGGTTTCAATGGGGCTAGCACAGTGGTTATGCATATATACGTCAAAGTCCTGGACAGTTCATCCAATGGGAATCGACCTGAACGAATCCAAGAAGAAGGAATATCGCAACATCGTAGCTAGAAAGGTGTTTTTCCTGGCCATTTGCCTCATCATCCTTATAGTCACTACTATAGTTTCATGTTCTGTCGGCACGGGTTACGAATTCTCTAAGACGGCCCAGGTCATTTGGGACCACATAATCGGAGTGACATATCCGGTCCGCAGTCCTGATTGGTGGGCGGATTATTACATCTTCAACAATGTCATGCCCGGTGTGATCATGGCACTGATAGCCGGTGCCGGCCTCGCTCTCGCGGGAGCGGTCATGCAGAGCATGATGGAGAATCCGTTGGCGGATGCCTATACCACCGGTATCTCTTCGGGAGCTTGCTTGGGAGCCGTCGTCGCCATCATCATGGGTTATTCATATTCCACCGTAGTGTCGGGTGCCGGCATCGTAATAAACGCATTCATTGGTTCGTTGATACCTGCCGTCATCGTCATCCTCATGGTCCGGTACGTTGGGAATTCCCCAGCGACGATAATTCTGATAGGAACAGCATTGACGTTCTTCTTCAATTCGATGGTCACGCTCGTTATGATCACGTCCAGTGCAGAAAGCCTCCAGGAGGCCTATATATGGCAGGTAGGGAGTGTCACCAACGCTTCATGGGCAGATATGCCGCTGATGCTCATGATGTGCGTCGCATCGGCAGTGTTGGTTCAATTATCCTCCAACAAGCTGAACATAATGGCGCTAGGTGAGAAGAGCGCCAAGAGCCTGGGGCTGGACGTTGTGCAGTTCAGGATGTTATGCATTATATTGACATCGGTTCTGATCGCATCGATCATTTCATTCACTGGAATTATCGGGTTCATTGGTCTAGTGGCCCCTCATATAACACGCTTCCTCGTAGGGGGAGACAATAGATTCGTCATTCCCGGCTCGATGATCATGGGTTCCACGGTGCTGGTATTGGCGGATCTGGCATCACGTATGTTGGTGTCGTACGGCAATATACCCCTGGGGGTCGTCATGTCCTTCATCGGCGCACCAATCTTCCTCTATCTCATCGTAAGACGCAAATCCGACAAGGAGGTGTTCCGATGGCAGGGAAAGAGGATTACAAGAGCGTGGTGCGCAAAAAATGGCTCTTCATAGTTCTCTGCGCCGTGCTGATCATGGTTGCATTGGTCCTGTCCCTTTCCATCGGAATGTACGATATCAGTTTTTTCGATTGCTACAGGGTGCTGATAGAGCACATCACAGGTAACATAACAGATCCATATGAAGACGATATCATATGGTACACAAGGCTCCCGATATCTGTTTTTGCAGTAATAGTGGGAGCGGTGTTGTCATTGGGCGGATCTGTCATGCAGACGATGTTGCGCAACCCTCTTGCCGACCCCTACACCATGGGAGTGTCCTCCGGGGCGTTGCTGGGAGCATCCCTTGCCATTATTCTGGGTGAGAGTGTGCTTCCGTTTTTTAACGACCAGTGGGCTAAGATCGTGATGGCGTTCATGTTCTCGTTGATACCTGTGTCGGTCATACTCCTCTTTTCCATCAAGCGCAAAGTCACGCCTACTAAGGTCATCCTCATAGGAATCGCGATGATGTATATCTTCTCGGCCATTGTCCAACTGATTATGATAACATCATCCGAGGAGACGTTGGCTGAGATCTATTCCTGGAGGGTGGGGACGCTTGCATTGACCACCTGGGAGACGATACCGATCCCGCTGGCCATCAGCATCGTATGCGGCATATTGCTGATGAGCCATCACAGGCGCATCAACGTCATGATGGCCGGGACCAAGTCCGCCCATTCCATGGGGGTCGATCCCAACAGGACCTTGATCATCGAGACGGCATTGGTATCGTTGATGACCGCGGCCGTGGTCAGTTTCACAGGCACCATCGGGTTCGTAGGGCTTGTAGGTCCGCATATCGCGAGGTTGTTTGTAGGTTCTGAAACCAAGCATCTCATCCCTGCTTCCGCCGTCTTCGGGGGATTGTTCCTCCTTCTGGCCAACTGCATAGCCAGGGTATCCGGGGAGTATGGGCTTCCAGTCGGAGTCATCAGTGCCATAATCGGCTGCCCGTTGTTCATATTCATATTGATCAAGATGCGCAGGAAGAGCGCTTGGAGTTGAGGTGTCACAATGAGATTAGTAATCGACGGAATAGAGTTCGGGTACTCGAGCGTCCCGGTCCTGAAGGACATAACGTTGGATTCCAACGGGCCGCAGCTACTGTCCATAATCGGGCCAAACGGGGTCGGGAAGTCCACGCTCATCCATTGTATCAACAGGATCCTTTCCCCCAACAAGGGGACGGTGTTCATAGACGGGGACAATGTCAACGACGTATCCCTGAAGGATCTGGCAAAGCGGGTCGGTTACGTCCCCTACTCCGCGAACGACACCTTCCCCCTGTCCGTAGTCGATACGGTCCTGATGGGACGTCACCCCCACGCTACCTACAAATCGCTGGATAAGGACCTGGATATCGTCTACGACACTCTGAGGCTTCTCGACATAGAGGATCTCGCACTCAGGAACTTCAACGAGCTGTCCGCGGGACAGCATCAGAAGGTGATGCTCGCCAGAGGCCTGGTTCAGGAACCAGAGATATTGCTTCTCGACGAGCCCACGTCCAATCTCGACATAAAGCACCAGATGGAGGTCACCCGTATCCTCAGGGACCTGTCGCAGGAGAAGAACATCCTGATCATCATGATAAGCCATGACCTAAACATAGCTGCGAAGTATTCGGATACTATGATTATGCTTCACGGCGGCTATATCTACGCCATAGGCACCCCGTCCGAGGTTCTGACGAAGGAGAACATCAAAGCAGTTTACGATGTGGAATCGGAGGTTATCGAAAGCTATGGGAGGCCCCATCTCATAATGCTGGACCATGAATTCGATGGAAGAGACACCAGTCTCCCTCCGGGGACTTATGCCAGCAAGGACAAAAGGGTCGATTGATCCGTTTTCGTCGACGGAAGGCACCCGTTCCTTTAAGTAATAAGTATCCCTTGCATTGTCGGATACTTTATCCAAGTGATAACATGGACAAAAAGACAATGACGATAGTCGGAGTCGTTGTAGTGGTGGTAATCATCGCTGCCGCTGTTGCTGTAGTCTTGATGAACAACAATAACAACAACAGCCCTGCCAAGGATTACAATGCCCAGGAACTTGCTAACGAGTTCCTTAAGAACTACGACGGGACCTTCGGTGAGTTCACAATCGCGAACACAGATGCCAACCATGCTGAGCTTTCAGCCACAGTCAAGTGCTACACGAAGGATGGAACCGAAACTGGCAAGACCAGAACTTCGATGATCAAGATCATCCATTATGATACCGTAGACGCGGCAGCAGCCGATTTCGACAAGTACATCTCCTCTGGAGAGGCTCCTTACGAGTCCAAGAATGGAACCAAGGGAGCGACTATCCTCTCGCAGGTCAATCCTGTCGGTATGGCCAATGAAAAGAACACCGTCCTCAACGGAACCAAGAACATCACGGTGACCGCAACCGGAGCGGACGTTAAACAGGTCAAGGCATCCGATTACGGTGCAGATCAGATTTATCTCCTTTACGGAGCCTACTACAGCGATGCCAGCGCCCAGTTCACTCTGACCGTCGGGGTCATCCAGGATGGAAAGAACCTCATCGTTTTCAACCAGACCAGCAACACCGGATACGGACTCTACCTTAACAAGCCCGTCAAAGAGGACAGGGCGGCAGGAAACACCGAGCCCCACATACCTCAGGCGACTTTCGAGAACGCTCTGGCCAACTTCGCCAAGGCCTTCTGATAAACATTCTAAAATGGTGGGGGGAACCCCACCTCAAATCGTTTTCTTCTCGAAACCGACCGTGTCCAGCCAGTCGTATATGTCCTGCTCTTCGAAACCCGAGGGGAATTGGCCACCCTTGACAACATTTGCATCCGGCTCCGCATGGATGATATTGAGCCTTGCATTGGCAATTCCCGCAGACCATGACGTGGAGAACGGGGCGATGTTCTTGCCCGAGAGGTCGTATGTATCCAGGAAGGTGTCTATTATCTGCGGTTCCTGATGGTACCATATCGGGAAACCCAGGATTATCGTCGAGTATTGGGAAAAGTCCATCTTCTCACCGGCTATGGCCGGTCTGAAGCTGGGGTCCATATGTTCCCTGTTAACGCGGCTTTCAGGGATGTCACGCTGGAGGTCCGCGGTGGTGTATGGGACCTCCGGCTCGATGCGATAAACGTCGCACCCGAGGTAGTCCTTGATCTTCTCCGCCACACCGGCCGTTACCTCGGTCGCCGAGAAGTAGACCAGGATAACATTCTCGTTGAGATCGGGGAAGTCAGGATCGGGATCCACAGGTGCGCCCGGGGTATTCCCCCAGCCACTCATGAGCAGTATCGCCGCACCCGCGCACGCGAGCACAGCGATCAAGGCAACTATGATGATCGTCGTTTTAGACTCCATAATATCCAGTTTAAGAGCGCAGTGCGATTATTTGATGTTGCCCATACCATCCAACTGTATCCTGATAAAGCAATGTGTGATTATTTGTCTACGTCCTGTACTCTCACAGACTGTTTTCAGGGTTTATGTCTGAAGATAGACATAAAATACTTTGGTACAGATACACGTTCCATGGCAAAGAGCGAGATGAAGGAAAGTCTTGCGGAGAAGACAAGGGTGTACATCGACGCGCATCCCAGCATCAAGGACTGTGTCGCGAAGGGACTGATCAACTACTCTTCCCTCGCCCGCATGATCATGAAGGATATAGACGTCGACAACGAGGAGGCCGTTATGATCGCCTGCCGTCGTTACGCATCCAAGCTCAATATCACCACCGACCATGAGCTGAACATCCTCAGGATCCTCAAGGACAGCAGACTGGAGATGAGGACCAAGACCTGCATCGTCACGGCCAAGAACGACTGGTCCGTCCTGCACAAGATGGACAACCTCTTCAAGGATCTCTGGAACGAGAACTCCATCATGCAGTGCGTCCAATCGGCATCCGCCGTCACGATAATAGCCGACCGCATGCTCAAGGACAGGATCACGGACACCGTCGGCAGGTTCAACATTATCAAGGTCAGGGAGAACCTGGTCGAGATAGTCGTCAAGTCCCCGGAGAAGATAGTCGATACCAGCGGAGTCATCGCCTATCTGATCACCAACCTCTCGGATGCAGGGATCAACATCGAGGAGACTGTCAGCTGCCACACCGACACCATCTTCATCGTCGGCGAGAGCGACATGATCAACGCCTATTCAGTGCTCACCAAGTGTATCCAGTCCGCCGAGGCGACCGTTAGGGACTGATCGCTTGTCGGAAGGCGTCCGTCTGAATAAGTACATCAGCGAGGCTGGGGTGGCCTCCCGCCGTGCCGCCGACAGGATGATCGAGGAGGGCAGGGTGACCATCAACGGCAGACCCGCCGTCGTCGGCGACAGGGTGTCCGAAGGGGACATCGTATCCGTGGATGGCAAAGCCGTCGCCAGGGAAGAGGAGGACATCATCCTGGCCTTCAACAAGCCCCGGGGGATAACCTGCACATCCAACCCGGACGACAAGGACAACGTCATCGACTACATCGGATATCCCAAGAGGATATATTCGGTGGGAAGGCTCGACAAGGATTCCCAGGGCCTCCTGCTGATGACCAACAACGGCGAGCTTGCCAACCAGATCATGCGCTCCAGAGGGGAGCACGAGAAGGAGTACATCGTCCAGGTCGACAGACCGGTCACCGCCGCATTCATAAAGGGGATGTCCAACGGTGTGCCTATCCTTGACGGGAAGGTCACCAAGAGATGCCTGGTGGAGAAGACCGACGAATTCGAGTTCAGGATCATCCTCAAGCAGGGTCTCAACAGGCAGATCCGCCGCATGTGCGAATACTTCGGATACGAGGTGGTCAAGCTCGTCCGCATCCGCATCATGAACATCGAGCTGGGGAAGCTCAAGGAAGGCCGTTACAGGAACATCTCCAAGCAGGAACGCGACGAGCTGTTCAGACAGCTGGGGCTGAGATGAGGTCCGTAAGGAAGGCGGCTCTCGAGGGGGACTCCCTCGAGCTCTATCTTGCGTCGTTCTCCGAGGCGGAGAAGATACCCCTGGAGAACATCGCCAGGGCATTGGGAGGGGGGGCGTTCCTCAACGAGTATTCGGATAACGGGCGGTTCATCGGATTCGTCTACGGATTCGTACATGGCGATGCCATGTTCTTCGTCTACTTCGCCACCGTGCCCGAGGTCCGTGGCAAAGGCTACGGCGGAAGGATATTGGAGAGCATCCGTTCGGAGTTCCCGGATAAGAGGATATTCCTGGTCACCGAACCACTGGATCGCGATGCCCCGGACTTGGATATCAGGAGGAGGCGCCAGGATTTCTACCGCAGGAACGGTTGTTCGGATACGGGTGTTAGGCTCCTCTCCGATGCGGAATGGTTCGATTCCATGTTCGTGCAGGGAGAGCTGTCCGGGGATGAGATGAGGGCGGTGGTATCGATCTACGAGGATGTCCATAACGGCAGGGTGCGATCCGATTGGCAGATCGTATAGATGGCGCACTCTCCCGTCGAGTGTTGATTCTGACCGACCAGAGCATGATGCCGCGATGGCGTATCCTATAGTTGTGATTCAATCATTCATCGGGGTTAACATAATATCGTGGCAATGATTCATCCACCGTATCGGGCGCCGTTTCCTTTCTATAAGAGCGGACATTGATTCCCATCCAACTCGGGACCGAACCGGATAAATACCAGTGGATATGAGTAACACGTTTTGCCATTTAGTAACACTTTAATACCGTCCAGACAATCTTCGGACGATAACATGAACACCAAAGCGTTGGCAATCATTGCGGTATTGATCCTCATCGTTGCTGGAGCAGCCGTGGCCGTCGTCGTCATGAACGACAACGGCAGCAAGGACGCTGGGGACAGGACCGTCACGGACATCCGTGGAAGGGAGGTCACGATCCCCAACGATGTTAAGAAAGTCGTTTGCGTCAGTGCCGGTGCACTGCGTATGGTCAGCTATTTCGACATCGACAGGGTCGTCGGTGTCGACTCGATGGACAAAGGCACCTCGGGCAGCGCGGCCAATTACAACCTGGCGGTCTACCGTGTCGCATATGCCGACGAGATCAAGGCGGCGACCGATGTGGGCACGGCCAGCAGCTTCAAGGAGATCGCCGAGACAGGTGCCGACGTGATCTTCACCACCACCGAGGGCGTAGAGGTCCTCGACAATATCCAGGCCAAGACCGGCATCCCCGTCATCGGACTGAGGGCCGAGGTATACTTCGACCTGGATTCCCTCCAGACATTCTCCAAGCAGCTCAAGCTCATCGGACAGGTCCTCAAGATGGACAGCAGGGCGGACCAGCTGATCAACGGCATCCAGGCATTGTTCGTGGAGCTGGAGAACTACAGGCTCTCCGCTTCGGCGAGCGACCTCCAGAAGGCCTACGTCTGCGGACTCATGACCGGTATGAACGGCAACTTCTACAAGACTACCGGCCACTACCTTCCGTTCTCCTACACCGTGGGACTCAACATCGCCCCCGACATCGCACAGTCTCCCTACATCATCAGCCAGAAGGACATCATCGACCAGGATCCCACATACATCTTCGTCGATGACGCCAACTATGCGTCCTGCATGACCACCATGAAGACCGACAAGGCGATCCTGGGCAGCATCTCCGCGATAGCGAACGAGAAGGTCTATTCCTTGCTACCGTACAAGTACTACAACACCAATTACGAGGCAGAGCTCATCAACTGCTTCGCGGTCGGCAAGATAATCGCACCCGGAATCTACGACTACGATCTGGAGAAGAAGGCCAACGAGATATTCCAGCTCTTCTTCCCCGGAACCAGCATGACGCTGGCATCGTATTCCGCGGCCATCGGTCACGGGATCGGATACATCGATCCTTCGGAATACAAGTGAACATAAGGACAACTGCATGAAACCACTTCCAAACCATTTCCATATCCGAGGTCCGGATCCAATGGACAGCAAGGAGAAGTACCTGAGAAGTTCAAAGCGCCGCGGATTGGCCATAGTGGCGGTCATCATCGTCACGATCGTCACCGTGTTCACCACCCTAGCGGTAGGCAACCTCGGGCAGGACCTCGGAGAGATCTTCAAGGCGCTCTTCACCCTCGACACGAGCACCGTGGCGGGGAGATACGTCTGGTTGATCGACATGCCGATGATAGTCATCGCGCTCATCGTCGGAGCGGGGCTGTCGCTGTCGGGTACAGTGATGCAGTGCATCCTCAAGAACCCCTTGGCATCCCCTTACACGCTCGGTCTGTCCAGTGCGGCGGCTTTCGGAGCGGCCTTCGCGATCATCTTCTTGGACAGCGGTAACAGCTCCACCGGTTCCATAGCGATCTCCAATCCCTATGTGACCATGGCCTGCGCATTCCTCTTCTCAATGGTGGCCACGGGAGCGATCCTCCTCATGACCAAGTTGACCAACGTGTCGGCGGAGACCATGGTCCTGTCGGGTATAGCGATCGGCGCTATCTTCTCCGCCGGGCTCTCGCTGATGCAGTATTTCGCGGATTCGGTCCAGCTGTCCGCCATGGTGTCCTGGAGCTTCGGGGACCTGAACCACTCGGACTGGTATTGGGACCTGATAATGCTGCTGATACTCCTGCCAATAGCCGTCTACTTCGTATTCCGCAGATGGGACCTCAACTCCCTGGATGCCGGCGACGAGGTGGCCAAGGGGCTGGGTGTCAATACGGAGAGGTTCCGCACTTTGGCGCTGCTGATAACCGCGTTCCTCTCGGCCATGCTGGTCTCCAGGTACGGGGTCATAGCGTTCATAGGCCTGATCGGCCCCCACATCGCGAGGATGATCGTGGGGAGCGACCACAGGTATCTGATCCCAATGTCGATGGCCATGGGAGGCTGCATCCTCCTGCTAGCGAATTGCTTGGCGGCCAACGTCGTCCGTCCGATGGTCCTTCCGGTGGGACTCCTGACCTCCCTTCTGGGAGGCCCCATGTTCATCTACCTTCTCGCCAGGAGGTACAGGAGATGACATTCTCCGTCGAAGGGGTATCTCATGCATACCACGGACGCCAGGTGGTGTCCGACGTGTCGTTCTCCCTGGAGCCGGGGCAGCTGATGACCATCATGGGCCCGAACGGCGTGGGGAAGACAACCCTGCTGAAGTGCATCGTGGGGATTCTCCCGGGAAGCATGGGCCGCATGACCCTCGACGGGGAGGACATCACCAATGTCAGACCCCGGGAGAAGGCCAGATTGATGGGGTACGTTCCGCAGAGATCCTACGTCTCGGGTTCCACCGTATTCGAATCGGTCCTCTTGGGAAGACGTCCTTACATCACGTGGGATGTGAGCGAGGAGGACCTTGACAAGGTGTCCGAGATGATATCCGCCATGGGTCTGGAGGACCTGAGCGAGAAGAAGGTGGATTCCATCAGCGGAGGGGAATATCAGCTGGTCCAGATCGCCAGGGCCCTGGTGCAGGATCCCCGGGTGATCCTGCTGGACGAGCCTACGAACAACCTGGACGTGGCGAACCAGGAGAACGTCCTGAAGGTACTCAGGGCGCTGATAGAGGAGAGGGGCCTGTGCGCGATCATGACCAACCATGATATCAACCTCTCCGCAAGGCATTCCGACCGCCTGCTTCTTCTGAAGGAAGGTCGGATATACGCGTCGGGCGGGAAGGAGATAATCACGTCCGAGGCGATTCTTGACGTTTACGGGATGAGGGTGGAGGTGGAGCGGATCCATGGCAACCCCGTCGTCATCCCTATCTGAAAAGGAGGAACACAGATGGTTACTGAAGAGGAGCATGAGGCGGCGCAGAAGGAGTTCTTCAACAAGGTCTGCTACGAGTGGAACAAGACCTTCGATTCGAAGAGGGCGGAGCAGGACAGGCTGGTCGAGGAGATCGGGATCCCGGGGGACTGCAGGATACTGGATGTGGCCACCGGCATCGGGGTGATGGTGCCTTCCTACCTGAAGCATCTGGACACCGGCTCGGTAAGGGCAATAGACTACTCGGAGAACATGATCGCGGTGGCTCTGGAGAGATTCCCTCCGGAGAAGTATCCGAACGTCAGCTTCGAGGTCATGAACCTCTTCGATCTGCAGGAGGAGGGAGAGTACGACCTCATTGTATGCTACTCCTGCCTTCCCCATTTCTACGACCACGACAGGGCGATATCGGTGATGTCCAGGGCGCTGAAGAACGGCGGACGTCTCGCAGTCTGCAACCTGAAGTACCACCACGTCTCCAACATGGACAGCGAGGACAGGAAGAAGATGATGGAGAAGATGCCCGAGCACAGGTTCCTCACGATACCCAAGCTGCTCGAGATATGCCTCGACCACGGTCTGGAGCTGATCTATGCCGCGAACGATGACGATCACACGCTCATAATCGTCACCAAGACGGGTACAGAGGAGCAGGTATGACATTATCCTTCCAGGCGACGGATTTCCTTTCCCGCAGGCAGCCTAATGGGAAGCAGAGGGATTTCTTCGATTCCCACGCGTACGATTGGGATGAGATCAACCACAACGACCCATCCAAACTGGACTACATCTCCGGCATCTTGGACCTCAAGGGCGGGGAGTCCGTGATGGATGTCGGTACGGGTACAGGGGTAATGATCCCATATTACCTGGAGAGGCTGAGCACCGGCCACGTCACCGCTGTGGATTTCTCTCCGGCGATGATACGGAAGGCCTCCGAGAAGTATCCGCCCTCGGACCGCTTGGATTATCTTGTGGCCGATGTGTGCGAGCTTCCTCCGTCCGAGAGATTCGATCTCATCGTGTGCTATTCGTGCTTCCCCCATTTCCCGGATCCGCGGGTCGCACTGCGGTCGATGGTGCGCACCCTCAGGAAAGGCGGGAAGCTGGCGATCGTCCATTCTAGCTCCAGGGACTTCATCAACGATGTCCACAGGAACGGCGGGGAGGAGATCAGCAAGGATTTCTTGCCGCCGGCCGACATAATGTCGGAGCTCTTTCTGGAGCAGGGCCTGAAGACGGTCTTCTCGAGGGACGATGAAGATTACTACATAGTGATAGGAATCAGGGCCCGATCCGACCGTCATATCCGCAATACGTTGGTGCGAACCGGGCAAACAATCATAAAGGTGACCGCAGGATTAGCAGGCATGGCATTCGATGGAAGGGCGAGCATCGTCGAGATCGACGAAGAGGAGAAGACAGTCATTTTCGATATCTACAGGTACAAGAAGATCACCGGCACCAAGGTCGGTCCCATTCTGGGCCTGAGCGATATGTCCACCCCTTTCAAGATCGCCTGCGAGCTAGCAGGCCTCTATCCCGGAGATAAGACCAACAAGTACATCGAGGCCGGGAACATCCTCGAACCTGTCCTCAGGGAATATCTGGCGAAGAGACCGTCCCTCATGAGGGAGGCCCTCGGCCTCGCAGATGACGCTAAGGTCGGTGTGGAGGAACCCGTTCCCCGCGAGATGTGCGGCTACGACCACTTCCACAACGAGAAGGTGTTCGGAGGTCTTGTGGACGGATACATACAGATCGACGGCAAGAGGGACACCATCCTCGAGATCAAGACCTCTCACAACATCGAGTCCTGGAAGGACGATCAGGGCGGATACACCAACGTCCCGATGACATACATGCTCCAGGCATCCCTGTATGCCGAGCTTTCCAACCTTGACAGGGTCCTTTTCCTTGTTGGATTCCTCGACGAACCGGATTATGACCGTCCCAAGCAGTGGGTTCCCACCCCCGAGAACACCAAGATCATCGTGGTGCCCAAGCTGGAGATGTCCGGATACATGAAGCAGTGCGAGGACTGGTACAATGAGTACATCAAGGGCGGTTACACCCCAGAGTGGACCGACAAGGATGAGGAAGTGCTCAAGTACCTCAAGGCCTACAAGCCGAAGAGGAGATGACCCTTCTCAGTGGAGAAGGTAGTAGGTGGGTATCAGCACCGCGAGAATCACCGCATTGATAAGCAGGAACAGCTTGAGATAGCCCTTCAGGCAGGAGTCCTCCTCGCGGAGGTACAGCTTCAGCGTGATTATGCTAGCCATCGATGCGATCGGCGTACCGAAACCGCCTATGTCCGCACCCACCACCACGGCCGCCCAGTCGTTCGTGAACGGCTGCAGGAGGATGGTGGACGGGACGTTGCTTGTGAACTGCGAGACCGCAACCGTGGTCAGCATGGGATTCTCGCGCATCAGGTCGGCCAGCAGGGAATGGATCGATTCTATGTTGGTCATGCCGTTGGCGAACACGAATAGGAAGAAGAACACCAGCAGGATGCTGTAATCGACCTTCTTGAACACCTGCGGCATCATCAATGCGAAGGCCACGACGATCACGATCAGCGTGATGTAGAACGGGACCAGGTCTATCACGGTCAATATCGCCAGTACGAACAGGGCGGTTATTATCCCCAGCGAGACCTTGTGCTCCAGCTTCACTTCCTCTTCCAGTTGGACCTCGAGCGGTTTCTTTGGAAGCAATGCGACGATGGCAAGCAGGAGGATGGTGCCCGCGATAACGATGGGAATGAGCTGCGACTCATACTCCCAAAGCGTGAAACCGTAATGATCGCTGAGGTTGAAGATATAGAGGTTATGCGGATTGCCGAAAGGGGTCAATGTGCTTCCGATATTGGCCGCAGCGGTCTGCAGGATCGCTATGATCGGTATCATCGCCCTCATGTTGGCCATCGAGAGTATGGTTATCCCGAGAGGGACGAACGTAAGGAGCGATACATCGTTGGAGAACAGCATGGCGCAGAAGAATGGTAAAAATAAAAGAGACAAGAAAAGAGCCGTCGTTGTCTTGGTGTTCTGAAGGGCCTTCTCAGCGAATTTCTTGAGTGCGTTGCACTCTTTAAGACCGGCCACGATCAGAAGGAAGAACAGCAGGGTGCATATGGTCTCCAGTATCCTCGAGTATTCGTACGATGTGACTGTCTCAAAAGGGACCAGGAATAGAGAAACGAGTGCTAGGATAGCGGAAATCACCAGGACCACATCCTTCTTCACGAATTCCGCTATATCCATACGGTTGCAACATAG
>Ga0310786_10001204_pt1 | contig 41627 bp, 68 predicted proteins | sample AusTroGonzalo_MG_FD_203881 | JGI IMG/M metagenome (GOLD analysis project Ga0310786, IMG submission 203881) | Bovine rumen microbial communities from tropical cattle in Woodstock, Queensland, Australia - Gonzalo_03 (v2) (version 2) | ecosystem: Host-associated > Mammals > Digestive system >...
CTGTACTTTGTGGTGGATCCTACGATATATATTACCCATTGAGCTAACTTTAACACAAGACGGTGAGAACATTACAGAACAGAAGCTCTTATAATATGTGCCTTTGTCTAAGTAAATATCAGTTAGACCACCAGCATTGGCTTGTGTCTGTATCTGATTCACCATTACATCACCAAGTGTAAAGAATAAATAACCTCGCTGGCCTAATAATGTATACATGGTTGTATCTTCATTAATTCTACCATAAAATTGAAATGGTCGGTCAGTCTTACAAAAAAATGTATTCATAACTTTACGAAGCAATTTTTGTTGCCAAGCAGTGCTTCCAACACCACCGATGTAGTCGCCACCCTGAGCAAAGGCAATAGCATGAGCATTAGAAACTTCCAAGAATCTGATACACTTTTCAAATAATATATCTAGGTTTTTGATTTCTATTTTTCGCAATGCTCCATTATCTTCGTAGCGATAGCAAAAGCTATTATAATCATCATCTAATTCTAAGAAATAGTCAAGCCCTAGCGACTTAGCTATATCGTGGCATTTGTTTCTAGCATAAACTACTACTCGCCTGTCGTTAAAGTTGTCGCCAATATCGAATGTTCCATCCATATCTTTCTTGCTAAATACAATTACTTTGTTGCCATATAGTTCCTTGTATCTTGGTCCTTGTTTATCTTCGTCATCAATAATAATATAGATGTCGCCAGTGTAGCCACGGTCTCGTAATGTCTTAACAGTAATGACATTATCTGCTCTGCCGTGAGACAAGATAAACACAGCAAATTTATTCTTCGTCGCCTTCATAATCTTGCTCCTCTAGTCCTAAGATCTCACTTCTTAGTTGTACATAGCCATTTTTAATGGCATCATCGAAGTCAATAATAATCAAAGCACTATCTTCCATAAGTTCTTGCATCTCTTTATCTTGGTGAGCATAGTATTCAGCAATCTTTGCATAATTAAATACGCTGTGGCGTTTTGCAGCTTCAATAAGAAATTTCTTCTGCTCATCTGAAACATTTGATTTTTCTATCTTAGCAATTAGCTCGTTTGATTTTGTTAAGTCTACAAGTTCTTCGATTGGTGGCTCTTCACCAGTTATTTCATATTGTGGAATCTCAACCTTTGTTGTATATTTCTCATCAGTAAGTGGGTTGCTACCCTCGATACCAATTTCGCCAAAGACAAAGCCAAAGTCTGACATATCAATGTCGATGTCATCAAGTTCTAACTTTAATAAGTCATCATCCCAGTCAGCAAACTCAGCTACCTTATTATCAGCAAGTCTGAAAGCTTTAATCTGTTCTTCTGTAAGGTCGTCCGCTAGTATAACAGGTACCTCATCCATACCTAATTTCTTTGCAGCTTTTAGTCTAGTATGCCCCGTGACAATTACACCATTTTTATCAATAATGATAGGAACTTTAAAGCCAAACTCCTTAATTGATTTTGCTACATAGTCAACTGCCTCATCATTCTTTCTTGGGTTATTCTCGTATGGAATAACATCATCAATCTTTTTGTAAATTATTTGCATTATTTCCTCCAATCTAAATTTAATTTTATCATATTTTTGCAAATAAGACAAAAGGTACTACTTTTTTCTATGGTATCTTCGCAATAACTGTTCATAAACATTTACATCATCACAATTAAGAAATTGCCAGATGAGATTTTTTCTCTGCTCGTCAATAAATACATTGGCATATACATACCATTTGTAAAATCTCTTGCCAGCATTATCTAGTTTATTAAAGTAAGCTTTAATTACATTACAATTCTGGCAAAAATCGTCATACAAAACGAAGCGTAAATACTGGTCGATAAATTCACAATATGTTAGATCTTCCCTGGTCATTTCTTTTGCTCCAAATCTGCTTTTACTTCATCCCAATAGTCATCTGCAATACTAGCTAAAATAAACAAAAAAAGACATAAAAAGAGAAATATGCCTGTGAATAATATAGCTAAGATAATCGTTAATATTTTAACCATAACAATCTACCTCCTATTGAATCCATTATAACAAGAAAGGAATAAAAAAGCAAGAAAAAAAGAATAGGAGGTAAACTAACAAACCTATTCTTTAACTAAAGGGGTAAATCAGTGGCTTACTACCACCAAAATAATTGTATCACATTATCTATGCTTTGGCAAGTTGTTATCTTTCTTTTGGCTTTCTATCAATACACCGTCTTTTATTTCTTTTAATATCTTGATGTATTCATATCTTGGCAGTTCTTCTGTAATAAGTCTACCTAAATGTTCAGCATCTTGCACATACTTACGAATAATAATATCATCCCATTTTATCTCTATTAAATACATTTTTTATTTTCCTTTTTTAGTTTTTTTATTCCTTTATACTGTACCTTGCATTCTTCATCAATGCACCTAACATATACACTATTTATGTATGGCTGATTTATAATTGTTTCTACCTCTTCATCGTGTATATCATTTACAAGTAAATTGATGTCTCCATACTTTGTATCTAGTTTTATTTTATACATTGTGTTTCTCCTTTAATCTTTAACACTTGTATCAACTCCTAATTTTTCATTTATAGGGTTTATAACCATCATATTTATTAAATGTTCATATTCTTCTTTCCATATCTTTTCTCTTTTCCAAAAAGGATAGGCATTTATATATTTCATAGTGTCGATACAATATATTGCTTGTTTCATTCCCCAAGTTCCCTCTGTTGCTCTCATATTACACCATTTTTTAAATTCTTTATATTTCACTCATCATCACTTCCATTTTGTAGCAATTCTTTTATAAATTTCTCTTTGCTTTTTTCAACTTCTTTTCTGGTAATATTTTCATCTACTCCATCTATTACATCTTTTAAATATCTCTTTATTTCTAATAATTCTTTATTTTTATCTATTGCTTCTATAAGGTTAATTATTCCTAATTTTAAATAAGCGTTTTCTCTAACTAATTCTAAATGATGTGTCATCATTTTCACTCCCATTTTGTAATATGTTATCTAGTGTGTTTAGCATATGTTCTTCAGATTTAGTTAAAGATATAAAATATTTATAATAATTTATTTTTTCAACTGCTTTATCTATTCTTGATATCAAACTATCCACTGTTTCTTGTTTTACTTTTGCAGTAAATGTCATTGTTTCTAGGCTGTCTTTTAATCTTTCATTTTCTTGTTGTAATCTTTCATTTTCTTCATCACATATTTTATGTGCTTCCATTAGACTATCAAATCTTTCTTGTAAATTAGTTATGTAATCTGCTAACTCTTTTCTTTCTTCAAAGCACCTGCAAGTTTCATCAAAACTTCCACTATCAGCAAATTCAAAGCCACCACTATATTCTTTATGGTCTATTCTTTCTAATCTATCTAATATTTCTTTTATTTCTTTATTCATTTGTTTCACCTCATTATTACAATCATACTTGGAAATGGAGCAGACTGTTTACCATCATTAAATTTCAGTCTACCTTTAATGAATCTTATTTCATGCTTATTGTAAATAAAGTCATGAAACCACCTTGTGTCAGTTCTTGCTGGTAAAAGCATAACTATAAATGTACCTTTTTTATTTTCATTATAAGCTTTTTCTACCCACTTGTTAATTTCTCTACCATATGGAGGGTTGCAAAACACTCTGTACCCCTCCCATGACATTTTTAATCCATCTTGTTCCTTAGTAAAATAATTGCTACATTTATGGTTTTCTTCTGTACAGCAAGGATCTAATGTAAAATGAAATTTTTTGTCTAAATCGTTGAAAAATACTTGTGGTGTAGCCCACTCTGATGTATTGCTTGACATTAGCCCTTTATTTATCATTCACTATCACCATTTTGAAGTTTTTCCAAACTATTTTTCAAACTTGTCAAAAATTTCTCATTTGGAATCTGATACTTCTCAATATATTTTTTTGATAAAAAACTGATAAAGATTCCAGCTTCAATTGAGTTTTCACTCAAAATATTATCAATTAACTTTAGTGCTTTTTTAGCTTCCATTTATTTACCTCCTAATAATTCAATAATTTTCTTCCCCATATCTTTCTTCTGGCAAAAGATGAAGCGAACTCCATATCTGTCAGTCATTGTTTGCATTATCTTAAGCAAAACATAACCACGAACTTTTGTATGCGGTGATTTCCAGTTTTGTATGTCCGAGATTCGTTTTACTTTGTTATCACCAATAAGAAAGATAAAATCTTTACAGCCCAGTTCACGAGCTCGTTCTATTTCCCTATTTATTCTTTCATGATTTTGTTTATTACATAGGTTGCTTGAAATTTCTTCGAGATCTTTTTTTGTATCAATAAGAACTGAGTAATCAAATACGAAACCATTTTCATAGCGAAGTGCCATATAGTCAGCACTTGGTAGCCCAGTTCTTATATGCTTAATTTCTTGCTTGTCAAATTCTTTCAAAATATGCTTTTCTTTCTGCTGTCTAGTATCTGTCAAGATAATATAATCTTTCATAACTACCACCTAAGATAATTATGGCATATTTTTTATTCTGTTGCAATCTCTTTTTTAGGTCTGCCTCGTTTTTTTGGCTCTGATACCATAGCTTTTATGTCTTCATCAGTTAATATTCTATTTTTATATTCACAATTTAACTGATTTATAGTCTTATTTATTTCTTGCATTAAGAATGGTCTAGTCTTATTACCCATCATCTTGCTTGAATTGTTTTTATAGGTGTCCTCAATAGCTCTTTCATTGTTAAGAGTTCTTCTGATTCTTCTTAGATCTTTAATTTTCTTTATAATTTTAGCTGATGCCTGCTCATCTACATCATTTATTTCGATATAGTGGAGCCAGTCGCTAATTTCCCAGTCAGTTTTTTGTTGTTCTGTTGGCAATTCTTCAATCATCTTATCAATTTCATCTAGTAAATTAACAACTTGACATATTTTATTAAAGATAATTTCGTCCCTCATTTTGTTTACCTCCTTTCTAATGGCATTTATTTGCCCGACATTGCACGAAAGCATTCTCTAGTATAATTACACTACTTTTATATTTTCATTCAAATCTGCTATGTTAGATTCAATCTGATGATGTATTATGCTACCAGTTATGTGTCCAACCGACTTGTTCTTCAACAGTCATTGGCTTGTAGTTGCTTTCGACATATTCTTTGAAATCTTCATGTTTTTCCTCTAATATTTGGTAATCATCACATAATGTATCAAAGGCATTACATAGTTCTTCAACTGTTATAAAGTCTTTATCTTTGAAATATTTATGTGTAGCCCACCAATAATCAGGAATTTTGATATATACCTCATTCATCCCACCACCTCCTTCGTTTTTCAATTCCATCATCGTAATGTACCATTATTCTTATAAACTCACCATCTTCGCCTTGCTTATTTAGAACAATTACATCCAGCCCACTTCGTAATTGTTCCTTTATTATTTCTTCTTCTTTGTTGAATTCTTCAAATATTTCATTGATTAGTTCTTCCTTCATTATTTACCTCCAATAGTTTTTTTAATCTTTGCTTCAAATTCATCTAATGTTATTTTATGAATAGATAATTCCAAAGCTAAATTATAAATTGAATCTATTTTCAATTGCTCTGCTTCTGATTCTTCATACATCTCAATTAGTCTCTGCTGATATACTGTAAATTTACTTGGCGCTGGCTCCATCTCTGCTAACCACGAAAGATATTCTATCAAGTTATGTCTATCTTTAGCTACTGAAACCATTAGCACTATATCAAAGCATTTATACTTTGAATAAAAGATCTTCATAAACTTCCAAAGCTTTTTATATTTTTTGAAGTGAATATCTTCAAGTATACATTCTTTCATCAACTCTGGTCTCTGTAATAAACACGACATTATATTTAATTCTAAGTTATAGTATAACTCTGGATTGTATTGTTTCATATTGTCTACCTCCTATTATTTTATGATATGTAAGTATGTAAGTTAGATGTAAGATTATTTTTTATGTATAGATTATTATTATTATTATTATTATTATTATTAAACTTACAAACTTACATAACTTACATACATATATATTATTATACGCGAGTACTACACACACTATATTCATGTGTGTGTGTACTATATATATAGTGTGTATATACCCAAAATTATGTAATTTTGTAAGATGTCTTATAAAATAAGGGTTTGCTGGCTATTTTAAGTAATTTTTTTTTACTTTTGATATGTAAGAAAATGTAATTTTGATTTTTTTGTTTTAAAATATTAAAATAATTTTATCTAAATATTTAAGTCCAAAACCACAAAATTTCCTTTTTCACAATTTACTGTTGTTTGGTGAATATATCTACCAGCACTATTCTTTACTAAAAAATTCATTGTACCCCATTCTTTTTTAATTGTATCAAATTCAAACCCACCCTTTAAAAGTTCTCTTTTTAATATTTCTAAGTTAATATAACAAAGTCTGTATGTGTTATTTATAACTTTAAATCTTCCCCAACACTCATTATAATTATTTTCATCAAATTTTCTACTGTTAGCATTTATAATATCGCAAATATAATTTTTTGATAGTATAGATGTTTTTATTTCATCTTTATCATTTACATATTCTTCAATATCTTCAACTTGTAAAATATAATCATCTTTAAATATGCATTCATTAGCTAATTCATTTGCTAATAATATACTTGCTAATATACTTGCTTGTTTGTCTGTGGCTTTAGTTTCTATCAAAATTTTATTAAAAATTTCTTTATATCTTTCTGATATTTTATCAAAGCCAACACTTTGAATATATTTAATATATTCTCTGCCTGCGAATCCATAATTATTTTTAATTATACGAGCTATTTCAAAGCCATTACTGATTATTTTTTCATTTATCTCTAAATCTATTACCCTGTTGTAAACTTGCTCTCCTGCAGTTGATTTAACTAGCTTATCGTTGCTTGTAAATAGAAAATTGTTATACCATATCTTAACTTCTTTTGCCTGACTATTTTTTGTGAGTCTACCTTTATCTGTGCCATTACAAAGATCCATTACCAAACTGTCTAAATCTAACACTTTTGACTTCTTAACTATTTGCAACTCATCAAAGTAGCAAGTGAAATTTCTCATAAATGAAGCAACTACCATATAATAATTTTGAGTGTTATTGCTTGATAGTCTCAAAGCTCCAACTTCTGGGTTGCCCCAAATACTCATTGCTACCATACAAGATAGAGTTTTGCCATTTCCACTTAACGAGCTCCACAAGTTTACGATATATGGTGGTAAACTTAGCTTCTCAAGTAATGGGCTCGCAAGTGTGACGGCCATTAAGATCTTTATTACTTTATATTTTCTCAACTCTGCCACTGTATCTTGCCACTTTTTATAATTACCTTTACTACTAATAGCATTATATATTCCTTTAAATTCATCTACACCATCGAAGATTCCATGGCTATCATAAGGAATAAATGCTTTCTCTTTCCAACCTATATGAGATACACTCTCAAGTGTCTTAAGTTCATTTAAAGCCATTATATCTCGAAAATAATTAGTATAATATTTAACATTCTCACTTGTAATATCTAAACCATAATCAGATAATAGCAGTAGTTTTTGATTTATTGTTAGTTGTGTTTTATCAACTATTTTTTCTTCCCACTTATTATCTTTATAATAAATTATCTTTATTTTTTCTTTTCCTGTGTCTTGGTTAATATATCTTTCTATTGGAAATATTAAAAGATGAGAAAATTTATTGTCTGTCTTGCTGTCTGTTATGCCTTTAGATCTACAAATATATTTGCCAGTATCTAAACTTTGAATATCATACTTACACTTTGGAAGGGTTGCTTTTGCATCAAGTAATATTTTATCTTTAAAAATAGCTTCATACTTCTTAAGATTTTCTTGATATTTCTTTGAGATTCCAAGTTCTTTAGCTCTCAAATATAGTTCATTTTCTTTCTCAATTTTATCAATTTCGCTCATATTAAATAATTTAATAAAAGTTTCTTTTGATAAAAGTTCTTTTTCAGTCATAACTATTCAACCCTTTCAAAGTAATTTTCAATTTCAGCTTCGCTATCAATATATTTTGTAATACAATAAGCTAGTGTTTTTTTGATAACTTGCTTTCTACCACATATCGCTGATAGATATTGTGGAGTGACGCCAATCGTTTTGCTGGCATCTTGCTGTTTTCTCAAGCATAAATTCTTGTGTTTCCAAATATACATTTACTTACTACCTCCTAACTTTAATATAATTATAACATTATACAGTTAGCATGTAAATAATAAAATAAAAAAAAGACAACTTTTTTTGTTGCCTTTCTTTTTTTTATTATTAAAATGGTAGCATTTCATTTGTAATTTCTACTGATTTAACTTTTTCTTCTGGCTTGCTATTTCTAGTTGCTTTATATTCTTCATAATCTACAAATGTACCATCTAACAACTTAACACTTGGAACTTTGATTTCTGGCAATTTATCTAAACTTCTGAATTGTACTAACTTTGTGCCTGCTCTAGTCTTGCCTTCACTGTCTTGATATTCTTCAAGTCCAAATACTCCAGCACACTTTAGCCCATTTATTTGAGACCAGTCTTTTTTAGTATCAAATGTAAACCCTGGGTTTGAGTTTTCTAATGATTTAACAAAACCCTTTGTATATTGTAAACTTTCTTTCTTAGTTGAAAGATAACGAGTAGCACCAGCAGGCCACTTTGCTTCACTCAACTTGTTATTTTCATATTGTCTTTGAAAGAAACCAGCTTGTTGTTCGTTTTTGCCATTTATATCTACACAAACCTTCACACTAACATTTCCACTAATTTCGCTTGTATAAAGTCTAGCGTCTTTGATAATAATTTCATGGCCACCAAGTTCTAAAACTTCTCTGTCTCCCATTTCAACTGCTTCAACCTCTTCCCAATCTTTTAATTCAAAACCTAAATTCATTAATTTTCCTCTCTTTCTTATTTTTACCAGCTTGCCAAATAATAAATGTCTTCAGTATCATTATCTATTTCATCTATTACTTGCTCGAGTTGTTCTTTTGTATATTCTATTTTTTCTAAATAATATTCATCATAATCTGTACTTCCAAAGAAGCAACCACTTTGAGTAGGTAGCAATTCTTCGCAAATTTCAGTGTTTACAATAACTTTGCCATTTTCCAAAATTGGCTCCCATTCTTGTTTTTCTAAGCTATATCTTGCGCCATTTCTTATTTTACCTGGCTCAGTAATTACTTCTTTTAATATTTTGTTACAAATATCTAAAAGTTCTTTTAAATCTTCTTTCTTTAACTTATAAGCAATTTGTTCTTCTATTTCTTCGCCTTTATCACAAAAGAACTTGTGTATTTGATTTGCTTTCCTCCAATAAATTAATTCATCTTTGAAGCTCCACAAATCATCAACTGTATTATTTTTGTCTTTTTTCTTTTTTATCAAATACATATCTAAGCCAATAGGTCATCACCGCTTTCTGGTTTCTTGCTTGATAAAAATGTAACCTTATCTGCAATTACTTCTAAGATTCTCATATTATCTTCCATTTTGCTTTGTAATCTACCGTGAATACCCATTAAATCACCTTTATGGCAATATTCTGCAGTATTCTCTGCTATACTTTCCCACAAGGTAAAGTCTATAAAATCTGTTTCATAAATTCCATCTGTATTTTTATATGGCCTTGTACAAGCAAGTGTAATTTTGGCTACTTTTTTGCCACTTTCAGTTTCTGTAATTGTTATATCATTTGTTAGTCTACCTACAATTATAACTTGATTCAACACTATTTACCCCCTTCCTTATCTTCTTTTTCATCTTTTTGCAATTCTTTTATTGCACCAATAATATCACTATATTCATAATTAAATGCTTGCCCTGTTCTTACAAGTGCACGAGTTAACCCTTCCATTATTATATCTGGTGTGGTTTTTCCTTTAATTTTAACTCTACAACCATCTTCATTCCCCTTTATTATTAACTTATAACTTCCATATTCCATTATTCATTTACCTCTTTCTTATCTAATTCGTAATATTCTCTTATTACTTTGTCAACTTCTTTTAGGTCGTTTTCCATTGTATCTTTCTCAAACATTCCAATTGGAGTTTTAACACAATCTTGACCGTTAGTTTTTAATCTAAAAATATATTCGCCATTTTCAAATGAGCTTCTTATACAAACTGTAAACATTCCTTGTAGATTCACTTTATCATCTAATAGTTTACCAATTGTCTTTGGCTTAATATTTCCAAATTCATCTGTATCTTCGTGCATTACTAAGTAAACTGTTTTGCCACCTTCTACATCTTTAATAGCATTTACTAATTCAAACATGCTACTTGCCATTTCGTTGTATTTATCGTACCCTTTAACACTTACTTTACCCATAAATTCGTTTGTTAAAAGATACCCTGCGTCATCTATGACAATTGTTTTCTTATCAGTATTTTGAATTGCTTTAATAAGAACATTGTAGTTATCTACTTTAGGAGCTTCAATATCACTTTTAAATGGTAGTGGCTTTCCTAAAATATTGGCAACTGCTATTTCATCCTTTTTAAAATTTCTTAAACTTGCTGACTTCCCTGAGCCAGACTTTCCAATCAATAAGACTGGTACACTTTTCATTAGTTTCACTCTCCTATTTTCTAATATTTTTTTAACTTCTTTTTCTAAATAAGGCACTTGTATAATCTTATAATTATCTTGCTCTTCACTTAACCACACTATAAACATTTCTTCAAACTTTAAATTGGTATATTTCTCAACTATATATTTATAGATAGATAACTGTAATGAGTAATGATTTAGTGTAGTATCTTTTAAATACTGTAAAGGCACTTTCATTGGCTTAGCATATTTCTCATTTTTGTAAATATCTGAGTTTGTTTTATAATCTACTAATACCAGTCCATTAGTTGCTTTGTTAATAAAGATATGGTCTATTGCCGAAGCAATATCATATTCTTCACTGCCTATAATAAATTCATCTGCAAGATGTTCTAACTTGTCTTGATAATCATTATAGAAATTGTGAGCTTGTTGTTGGATCTTAATAACTGCCATATTATAGTTATGGTCATCATTAAAGTCAATCCAGTGCCACTCTTTACCACTCCACAAACTTTGTATAAACTCGTGGCAAGTACTACCTTTAGCTTTTGAAAAATCATTTTTATATTTCCATTCATCTAAAACTTGTTGTGTAGTTTTGCCATCTCTGGTTGCCACTCTTTCTGCAATAACTTCACTATCAAATTCATTAACATAACTACCTATTAACGAAGTAGCTGAGATTCCAATTTGCTGTCCTTTATATTCATAATGGTGGTCTTCGGAGTAAAACTTAAAATCGCCAAATGCTTCATTTAGTTCTTTGAGATATTGTTCTCTCATTTGATTTACTCCTTCTTTACAGCTTCAACTAAAAGTGTTCTAACATAAGTTGAAAGATTGAAGCCCTCTTTGTAAGCTTTCTCTTCAAGTTTCTTCTTTAGATCTTCAGTTAATGTAATATGAAGATGTGCTGTATTTTTCATATTCACCTCCTATCTATGTTAATCATAACATAAATAAAACAAAATGTAAACACTTTTGAACAACTTTTTAACAAAAAAAGAAGCATTACTGCTCCCTTCTTTTTATTCAATAACAATTTGAAATTTTAGAACATTTTTGCCGAACTCACCAGCATAACCATCTTGACCACCAGTAGTTTCATTATCATATTGCCATGGGTAGTTATTAACTCTATACTTAGCTTTTTTGTATGGTCTTATATCGCTAGGTGTGTAGTAGTAAACTTCAACTGCATCAATTTGTCTACCATCTCCGGCGTAGCCATTATTGAAATCATCTATATTATAGCCCGTGACATAAGGTAGCCACTCAGCACCTCTAACAACTTTACCATTTGTATTTTTTATTTCTTTGCAATGTACTCTATATTTTACACTGCCTTTACTTACTTTAATTGCTATATCTGTAATAGGCGAATTTTCCCAACCAGCATAATCTTCCAAGTTTTTAACTTCGGGCAACCAACCATGCTTCTTAGTTCTTACTCTATAATATGTATCAACCTCACGATTTGATGATGGCAAATCTTTATCTAAATATGGTGATGGATCTATACGAACATCACTTGGGTTTCTAACTTCCCAATGCAAATGTCCACCATAACTTTCACCAGTATTGCCCATATACATAAGTCTCTGCCCACGAGATACTCTTTGGCCTACACTTACTTGTACAGTGTTATAAGCACCATGTGCATATAATGTATAATAGCCATCATCATGTCTTATTTTTACATAGTTGCCATAGCTTCCACTTTCAAACCAATTACAGTCATTACGAGTAGCCACCACAACACCATCGCTATGTGCTACTTCCCAAGCTAATGTATAGCCAGGGCCAACTACATCTATGCCATTATGTACACCAGCTTTATAGCCCTGTGTTATTTCACAATAGCCCCCTTCTATTACTCTACACTTTACACTCATAATTACACCTCCTCTGTGTAGTTTTCTTCTTTTATTTCATCTACAGGTTGCATTACTTCATCTTCCATAGTTCATTCATCCTCCTTACTGTTAATTTTGCTGCCTAAGAAGAACCCAACGACCGTTGCTAGTGTAGTCTTTAATGTTTCATCAATAGGCACTTGTCTTACTATACAATAAGCAAATAATAACATCGTAATAACTGTGATAAATGACTTTAAATCTGACCATGCTTTTTTCATTACATCACCTCCTAAACTGAAGCCATTGTTTTAGTATATTCCACAACTATTCTATAATTACCTCGCATATAACCACTATCGGTATTCATAATACGAAGTGTTCCACCATTATTCATTATAAAAGCATTTATATAATATGTACCCTCAGCTGTTGGTATTGGTTTTATCTGTCCACCATCTACATTACAACTACCATATATTGCTATCACTTCGTTAAGACTAGTTATATTTGTAGTTATATCAGTTTGTGTGCCTGATGATGTACCAGTAAACACTTTTCTATATATATCACTACTATCTACCCATTTACCAATAACTATTTCGTCTTCATTATCTAAAAACTCATTTGGAAAGATCTCCTTTTTATATCTTGTTGGCCTATAAAAATCAACCTTATCTTCATATTCTGACCATAATGATATACCAGTTGACACTCTGCCATTTAAAATTTCATCATCATAGCCATAGTTATCTGCTATTGCTATCTTATAATTATAAACGCTAGTAAATTCAATGTTGCTAATTTCAAGATCTTCGACTGATATATTACCATTAGCGTCTGGAGTTGGAGCTGGTGTTATTGCTGTATAGTTTACTGGCTCACTTGTCCCATCTTGCCATATTTTATACCCAATTTCAGTTAATGAGTTATTATTACCAATTATATCATTAGCTTTATAAATATTACCCTGCAAATTTAATACTGCCATATTATCAGTTAAGTTTGCAATTCTTTGCAATGTTTCTGAGTAAACACCACTCATTCTTGAGATTCCAGTTGCTGTTCTATCAATTGCTGGCTTAGTATATGCAATCGCATCTGGTTTTTCTGATGCATTATTGATAGTCACATATAGAAATGCATCCGTTGTACCATTCATGCTATCTTTAAACCTTTGCATTATTAATGCTTTGCCGTTTGTATCAATTAATATATCATTTTGTGTATAATCAGTATTGAAAACATTAGATACTTGATAGCCAGTTGTGGGTATATTATAGTTTGTACCAGGATGTTCTAGTCTATATGTTAGTGTAGCTCCATCTTCAGCAGTACCATGTAATGTAATTTGCTTTTGGCTTAAATATCTTACTATTGTTGTATCTGGAACATTTAAATCAATCATATCTTGGTTAGTTTCTTCAATATCTGCTCTTTGTATTGTAGGCTGTTTATGTAAACTAGGAAGCGTTGCATTACCACTTGCGGTAGCATACCAGCCCCAGTTAGGAAAATTAAATTTACCAACAACATTTACTGTTTTAGTGCCATCTAGTTCATGTGATACCCAGCCCTCAGTTTCAGCAATGGTCACTTCGCCTGAAACATTAACAACATTGCCACTAACTGTATTTACACCGGTACCACCTATTGAGCCATTACCTTGTATATCATATATATTTCCACCATCATAATATGCGGCAGCTTTATAATAAACATAAGATCTATTATTCCCAATATCTTGTGATGAGTATTTTGCATAAGCTCTTACATATAATGAGCCACCATAACTATCAGTACCTAAATAAGCCCATGCAACCTCTTGATAATTCTTAGTTAATTCCATATTCTATCACCCCCTATTATAGAAATGCCCAAAGCATTCTTCACCATCTTCATCAGTATAAAGTTGAGCTACAAACATTGGTGTATCAGTAATCGTTTTCATGCCATAGTAATATACACCAAATAATCTTAGATCTTTTTGCTTTGACCCTTCTTTTGTATATTCAGCAACCTTAGTTGTACCGTCATAATAATATGTGCCAGTTTCATCAATTTGAGTTTTAAACGAGTTATCATCTGCATATATTTGTAAACCATTTTCATCAAAGGTGAATCCTTCTTTTACTTTAACTGCTGTTATATTACCATCTTCATCTATATTTTTGCCTAAGATTTCTATTGTTCTATTTGTATCAGTTTGTGTTGTTTTAACTTCATTTAAGCCATTAACAACATCATTTAACTTTGATGTAGTTTCAGTTATAATACCTTCATTTTTCTTAGCAATAATATTGGCTTGTGTTATTCCCCTGTCATTACTGCTCATGTATTGATATTCTTGCTCGGATTCATCTGGTGATTCAGTATGTACCATTTCTTCAAGTCCTTGTGTTATATTTACTTCATCATTAAACATTATACATGAGTAAGTTGTATTGTCAACTTTTACACCATACATATCACACAAATCTAGGTAGCAAACACCTGTGCTTGAAAAGTCATTGATGTAATACTCTAGTCCATATAATTTATCTAATATGTCAGCCATATATGTATCTCTATTGTTGCCATTCATTATTTGATTGTCAGTTATTTGTATTGCTATCTTGTCAGCATCAGGTAAATTGCTTGGTATTGATAGTGAGATTTTATCACCATCACCGCCTCTACTTAATACAATTGTATTTACTGGCCCAAACTTTTCACCAAAGTTTACATTGATGTCTTTTAAATTTTCTTCATCAATAGTATCAACACCATCTGTTTTATCATTGCCAACTGAGAACGATGAAGAGCCAGCATTCGTATAAAAAACACCATTTACTAAATCATACATACCTGCCACATTATCGCTTTTACGATAGCAAGGCACATAATCTCTTATTAACTGGTCATTCGTACCATATATTTTTAGTGAATATATCTTACCACTCCAACCATAAGTGGTTAATCTTTGAGTTCCGTATTGATATACCATCAATGGCACTGTTCTATTTACTGTTGGTGGGTCAGCGACAAGTGTATTTTGATAAATAGTAGTACCATCTAAAATAACAGTTTGTTCTCCACTTTTTAATGTCGTTTCTAATCTATGTCTTTCACCGACATTCCATTTTGTATCACTGTACATCCAATTGCTTTTATAACCAATACCTATATAATTGTTCCTGCTCAACACTAGGTGTGAATACCATAGTGAACCCTCTGTTGCGGTTTGATAATAACCCCCAATAAAATACGAACCACCACTTTGTGATACTGCATCAAAAGAGGCATCTAATTTAATTTTTGTTATTTCAGCAGGGTATAATAATGTGTCAAGGTAAGCATTTCTTTGTGTAGTCTCGCTTTTAGAAATATATTCAATTTGTTGATATTCATCTGGCAATAATTTTTTGATATATCTTACTTCCAACTCATCATCTTCATTGATACAAATTGTACTACCACTTACTTCAGCAATCTCATCAAGTACATCTCTAAATGTGTACCCTAATGTATTTTTGCCCTCATCTAGGTATAATTCCTCAGGTATCTCTTTGCTATCATTAGCAAATGCTACATAAGTATAAGCCAAACCTAAATGATTGCATATTGCTTGCAAATAATCTTTTACTGTAATTGGGTATGTTATAAGCACATCACTAACTTTTGGCGTCTCATAATCTTTCATTGCATATAGCATTTTGTCGTAGCAAGTTATTTTATATGAGTTAGTATCTTCTTGCTTTTCTGATTTATATACAATAAAGTTGCCATAATCTATATAGTCATAGCTATTATTTACTTTAACTCCAAACTGATAATTGATAACTGTATCAAGTGGTATATCTACATTGCTATCAACATCCAATTGCTTCATTACAGATTTTAATATAGCACCCTCATAATGCATTGAAACAGAGTTGAGTTGCTCATTACCCAACTCTATTTCTTCACTATTTAAAGTATATGTTATTTTACTATCTAATTCACGACCGAATCTTGATATTCTTTCTTTAAAATCATTCGTATGTGTTCTCATATTACGCCCTCTTACTTACACTGATAACTGACCATTCAAATCCTTCAGCTTTCTCATTTTCAGATATAATACTTTTATTCTCAAGCACCCAGTCTCCTGAATATGTATTCATTGTAATGCTAGCTTTTTTATTTGCGTCATAATAAGTAGTTGTTTGCCAAGCACTATCTAAAATTGGGGCCAAGTACTCAACCTCTGTTTTAGTAAGGTGTCTAAATTGTAATGTTATCTTTGGAAATACGCCAATAAATGTGCCTGACTGAGATCCAGCAAGATTACGACCGCTGTCTTTTCCCCATAATTTATAGTAGCCATATTTTGCACTTAAAATATATTGCCCCATTGAGATTCCATTTATTATTATACTATTTATATTTACAAACATTTTATCACCTACCTATTATAAGCAAAATCATTTTCTGCATTTATCTTCTGTAATTCTTTGCTTATTACCCTTCCATTCATCATATTTGTTATAGTAGCATTTATTGTTATATATCTGCCAATAGCTTCACCAAGTAATGCCATTTGTTGACTATCAGTCAAAGGTACAACACCCTCAGGACCGTTTTCACCACCAAATGCTACGCCTCTACCAATAGGCACGCCTCTACCTGGCATATTGATAATACCACCCTTAGCAAGTCTTGGGTAAAATCTTGGTATATATACATTACTAGGAGCTTGTAAATCAAATTCACTGCCTGGTATAACATCATTTATTTTATTAATGAAACTTCTTATTGCACCAATTACGAGTGTATTTATCATATATTCGATACCACTAATCATAAAGTTAATTAACTTCGTGACAGCTCTTATTGCACCATCAACAAAGTTATTTATTGCTGGTCCTAATCTATTTATAAAGTCTAAGATCTTATCAAGTACTGTTGTAATTAAACTCTTGGCTGTATTCATAATATCTACAATAACATCGCCAACTGTTCTAATGACTTGACTAATTCCATTGAATATCTTTTCAAATAATCTGCCTACTGAGTTAATAATTGGTGGCAATGTATCACCTAAAGCTCGTATAATCTTTTCAATATTTGTGCCAATTGTTTCAAGTATCATATTTAATGTAGGCCCAATTTCAGTAATAAATTTACCAACAGCGTCAAGTATTGTAGGCAATGTTTCTTTTATTACCAATAATATTGCTGATATTGCAGCAACCAATAATACCAAGCCACCCATTGCTAATGGGCTTTGTAATGCATTTGCAGCAATTGTTAATGCAGTTATTAAAACTACCAACGAGCCAATAATTGTAGCCATCAAGCCAATAACATCATTTAATGAAAGACCACTCTGAGCAAATACATCAATTAACCCAGCTATTTCTTTAATTACTAATGCAAAACCACCTAAAATAGCAATTGCTTCAATGCCTTTACCAAGCCCATCAAAGAAACCTTTAAATGTATTGCCAAGCCCTCCAAGTGCTTCTTTTGCACCGCCTAGTTGACTGATCCATAAAGCTAATTTTATTCCTAATAATACAGCAAACCCTGCAACTATGATATTTACCACTTTTTTCCAGTTCTTTTTAATCCAATCGCCAAAGTCTTTTATCGCTTTTCCAAATGTTTCTAACCACTTTGGAGGTTTGAAGTTTTGCCACTCTTCAAATATATCACTTGAAACTCCAGTACTACCTCCACCACCAGCTTCAGTATCACCAAGTACATTCATTTCATCAAAACCAGCAAGCTGATTCTTTAATTCTTTTGCACTTCCTGTGGCTTTTTGTAAGTTTTTGTTTGCACTAGCAAATATATCTCTACCAGTCCATAGTTTTATAAGATATGCTATGTAAAAAACTATCAACTTGATCCAATCAATTATTTTTCTAACTATCGGCTCAAATATATAAGCAAGTGCTGTTTTCATATAATCAATATCAGCTTTTAATTTTTCATCTTCTTGAGAAAGCACATTCATAGCATTTCTCACCGCCATATATGCTCCACGAATTCCAAATATTGCTAAAGCCCATCTACTAACTTTTTTTATTAAATTAGTTAATCCTTTACTTATTTTTTTTATATTATCATTCATAGAATCAAATGTTATTTGTTGCTGTTTTTTTTCAATGTCTTCAATTTTGCCTTTTATTTCTGCTAAATCATTTTTTTGCTTTTCTAATTTCCCTGTTAATTTTTCAACAGTAAAATTTTGCTTATTCCAATCATCTAAAAGCTTGATATTACTATCAACTATATTACTATATTTTTCTTTATATATAGTTATAAGAGCATTATTTTTAGCATGTTTTTCATTTTCCTCTTTTAATAATGCATTTAATCTATCTTGCTCTTTATGATTTTTTTCTATAAGCTCATCAATATTATTAAGTTCTTGTTCTGCATTTTCTAATTCTTTTAGTGTTATATTTATATCTATTTCTTTGTTAGCATATTTTTTTTCTAAAGTAGAATATTTTTTTTCAAATTCTTTGCTATCTGCATCAATACCAATAATTACTGACCCTGCATATTCCACAATATCACTCCCTTCTTAAACCAAGCTTTTTATACAATTCATCTGCTCTTTCTTTTTGTTCTTTTGTTGGTCCTTCTTTCTTTTGATATTTCTTCAATGCAATTTCTTTCTGAAGTTCTATTATTTCATTTCTTGTTTTTACATCTTTAATTTTCTTTGGATCTAAGTTCCTAACATTTCTTATTCTATTCAAAATACAACAATTACCAATTTCACTATTTGATAGTCCATTAAGTAATTTTGTAAATTTCCAAAAATGCATCTCTTCATTTTCTAAGCTCATACCATAATCACTTTGAAAGCTTGCTTCAATGTAGTCCATATCTTCAATAAAGTCCATATCTGGCTTTTTATTTTTTTTATTTTTGATTTCTTCTTTACCACAGCGAAAATACTTTAATGCATATTCTAACAATTGATTATGATGTTTTTTTGCTTCAAGGCCTTTATCACCAAATAATTTATAAATAATAGCTAATGCTCGCTCAACATCACCAATGCTGGAATCTTCAGCTATCTCATTGCATTCTATTGCTACCCTAAAATCAGTATTTATTTTATATTTTTCATTATCAATTATTACATATTTTGGGTAGTTCATTATTTCAACACTTCTTTATCTAATGTCGTTTTATATTTTTCCTTAACTTTATCTGTCATCTTGTTCATTGATAAATCTAAATGTGGAGCAATTTGCTTTTCAATAATATTATCAATTGTTGCTAATGAAGTCCAGCCTAATCTTCTGCCATTTAATAGTTTCTGTACTCCATTTTTCCCAAGAAACATATTATAGATCTCAACTTCTTTACTAAAGAAATCATTTAAAGCTTTAATTTTATCTTCTGTATTTTTACTTAACAATTTTTTACCTTTAACATCTTCTCTTTTATCAATAATAATCATTTGATTTTTTAAATATTCTTTATTCTTTTTATCTTTTTCTATAAGTTCTTGGTATCTCAAAGGCAACTCAATATCTTCCAAATCAAATTCTAAATATTCTCCCGTTGATGTTCCATCACTTGTCTTAATTTCAAGGCGTAAGACATCGTCTTTTTCTAATTGTATGAAATTTTCTGTCATTTCAATACACACTTCCTTTCATTTATAAAAAACAGGGCAGGGCAAACAAACTTTGCCTCGCCCTTTATCTATTTTTTTTGATATTACTATAAGCTTGCAGTTTCTTGGAATGATGGCACTCCATCTGCATCAAATGTCACAGTTCCTGTTTTTGCGTCACCATTATAGTATAAATCGTATTCAATTACTGCATCTTCATTCATGAATTGAGTAATTGTAATTAAACCATCACTTAATGTTGCTGGGTATGTGCTACCGTTTCCATTCCATACATCAATATCAAGTATTTGTGTTTTATAGTCTAATTTATCACGGCCATTAGCTACAAATTCAAAACAAGGGTCATTTTTATAAATAGTCTGTGAAACACTACCTTGTTTTTGATTTGATTTATGAATATTTCTTGAATTCTTTTCAATAATCCATTTTTCCTGGTCAACTTGTGGGTTGTATGAAATTCCATAATCGGTCACACCAATACCTAAGACAGCAAATGTTGGGTCATTAGCTGATGGTGTAGTATCAAGATATGTCAAAAACTGGTCTCTATCAACTTTTTTTATTGTATCAGGTATCTCAACATTCATTTTTATTCCTCCTTATACACTTGCTTCATTATCAAGTTCTTTATTATTTATTCTATATATTATGCGTATCTGAATCTCAAATTCAGCAGTATTTGATGTCGAACTTGTCATCGCACCTGCATTTAAACATTCGATACTTTCTATTCCTTTAATATCTGGCAAAATGCCATTTTTGTTATTGAAATCAATTTTTTTCTCAAAATCTTCAAAGAAACCAATATTACTTAAATTATTTATAACTTCTTGTGAGTATGGCAACCTTCCCCTAAAATTAAACACATCTCTATGGCGTTCAATTCCCATCACCCACTTTTCAACTGTACTTGCCGTTGGTATCTTATCTAATGAATAATTATTAACATCATTACTTAACATATTTGCATTAATTTGATATTTAGTATCATTAATAAGTACATCAACAACAGTAATTAAATAATCTCTTAACTTTGAAATTCTAGTATTTTGATATTCCATTATTTACCTCCGTGAGTTTTAATATAGTCAGCAACTTCTTTAGTTATCTGGTCGCCCTCAGCAGTAATCATTTTTTTGTCCCAATGTGATGTAGCTAATGGATGCATAGATCTATTCCTATTTTCTTCATTAATCTTATGTGTACCATCAGCTCGTTCACCACGCCATTGATACTGTGCATACGGAACATGATATATTATATACTTTCCATCAACAGTTATAGATGCTATACTAGCTAAATCGCCACTATCAAAAGGGACATATTTGTCCATGTGTTCATAACAAGTATTTGCTAAAAACTTTTGGACAGGGCCTCCTTCTTGAAGGCCCAAATCTATCAATATTTGGCTTGTTGGCTTTAATTTTAGAGCCATTACTTACCACCTATATGAATATGTTGATTGATTCCAAAGTTATTATTATTTATACTCGTAATATTATAAATCTGATAATCTTTCAAATCATTTTGTGTAGTTATGTCTTCCTCAATTCTTCCTCTTACAATAATGTCACCAATAGCAAAATTATTAACATCAATATTATCATTTTTCTCATACCAAATTCTAACATCAACATCATTGGCATCTTTAAAGCCCTTTGCTATTCCAGCACCCTTGCCGCCGAAAAACCAAGTATTTTGATAATTATATCTAACCCATTCCTCAAGTCTAGTTTCTTCATTAATTACTTTATGAAATATAGTTGTCTCAAAATTTGTTATCATCTTAAGCTCCTAAATACATAATATGTTCATCATTAACTACAACTCCAAGCAAATAAGTTCTTATAATATCATCAATTTCTACACTCTTTGAGCTAATTATCTCTTTTATAACTGATGATTTCACATAAGTCACTGAATAGCCATCTATACTTTCACTTGCAATATTACCATTTTCAGTAGCACTTTGAATACTCTGAGCATAATTATCTATTGAAGTAATTAAATTATAAATGCACAACTTCACTTCTTGTGGTATATCAGTACTTTTAATTTTCTTTAATCTATTTTGAGTATTTATGTCAATTTTTCTTCTTGCTTCAAATTCCAATAAATTAAAAGGAGTTATGTCTAAAGTACCACCTAAAGACCTATATTCTTCATAAGTTAGGTATTGTCCTTCAAATTCCATAATAACCTCCTTTATTTCTTAATTATAAGCTTACTGTTCCTTCAGGTTTTAAACTTGCAAATGGGAATCTTGCACTTGTTTCGTTTAGAGCATTTACAGGGTTTGGAATCTCCCAACCTAATCTCATAACTACACGAAGTGCAACCATATCTTCTTGTGCTAAGTTATATAAGATAGAGCCATCGCTTGGATCTTGAATAACTGCTTGGTCTAGTAATTTATAAGTAATATCTTGTCTGATAGCATAAACTGCTTGACTGAAGTCTCCAACAACAAGTGTTGATTTAGTTTTGTCCCAAACACCATTGTCCATAAAGTTTCTTGCTACACTTCCAATTTCAGTAGTTTGTAATGGTTGACCAGTAGTATCTGTCATCATACGGAATTTTCCTTTTAGACCTACTCCACCAATTAAGCCATTAACTTCATAGCCACTTTCTTCAACTTTAGTCATAACATCGTTAATATCGCTATATAAATGTCCTGTTTCGTTAACTTCTGCACCAGCACTGATTACAGATGGAACAAGTCCAGCTCTCCAGTCTGTTGGTTTGTCTACTCCGAAGAACATTGCATTATCGATTTTCTTAGCAAATGCTTCAACAATTCTTGGCCTGATTTCAGCCCAAATATCAACTGAAGTATCATTTAATAAGTTTTCTTTAATTGGCACGATAACAGCCAATTCTGCGGCGTTGATAAATTTTTTGTCCCACGCCATTTTTGTAATATTTTTTCTACCATTATTTGTTGATTCATCAACGAAATAAGCAACAGGTAGTGAGTCCAATACTCTTAATTTAGTTTTGTCTGATGTCATATTTGGTAATCTCTTAAACATAGAAAGAGCTTTTGATTCTCTAATTGTACCCTCAAATATCTCATTAGCAACTTGAGTTTCAATTAAGCTATCAACATCAGTTCTTGTAATTCCACTTACACTTGGCATTTTTAATCATTTCTCCTTTTCTTTATTCATTATTTTTTGCACCACGAAGAATATTATTCATAATATCACTCGTAGTTTGTGGTTTTGGCTCACCAGCATTTAATGTAGGCGAGCTTTGCACTTTCTTAACTACGACATCGCCAAAATATTGTGGGTTGTCTTTTTTAAAGTTTTCAAGTGCAGTTGTAAAATCAGTTTCATCATTAACATTAGCCATAACTTCTGATTTTACAAATTTTGAGAATTCTGATTTTACTTTGCTTCCATTCATTTGAATATCTGCTTTTAGGTCTTTATTCTCATTTGTTAACGCTTGCATATTTTCCAAAGATTTTTCATTATCTTGGATTTTATTATTAAGATCCTTGACTTGTTTTTCATAGTCAGTAATTGCACTCTTATAATTAGAAATTTCTTTTTCTAGCGAAGTATATTTTTCTTGCTCGCTAGTAATACTCTTTCCATATTCAGCCATAATCTTGTCAATAGTTTCCTTTTCTAAATTCAAATCCTCTAAAAAATCGCGTTTCATAAATATCTCCTCCTATCGTTAATTTTACGAGCCACGAACTCGTGTGATTTGACATCTATATACATAATATCATAAAAAGGAAAAAAACGCAACTGCGTTTATTTCTTGCTTTTTTTAGTTGTCTTTTTTACTGCTTTATTTACTTGATTTGCAATTTCTTTTACTTCTTCTGTTTCTAATTTTACACTTACTTCTGGCTTTTTTTCTTCATCATGATATTCAATTTTTGCTTCAACTTTTGGCAACACTTCAACTATTCTTACAACTACTTTTTTTTGTGAGTTTCCACCGCATAAATATTTTGCCATTGCTTCATCGCATTCAAAAGTATCACCTATAAATAATGTTCCCTTCTCATCAATTGATTTTCTAGTGACATTTTTTAACTTGTCAAAATCGTTCAATGTAAATTTTTCAATAACTTCGCATTTAATCATATTATTTCCTCCTAACTTTAAACCATTTTCAATTCTTGCTACATCTTTTATATCATCTACATCATTTGTGTAGTCATTTATAATTATATAATCACCTTTGCTATCGAATATACTATTCCAATCACCATACCATTTTGCATTATAAGCGAGATCTAAACCATTCAAATATCTATATACTGTCCATGCTAATGGGCTACAAAAAGCATTTTTAAATTTGCCTTCATCCACCATTTTAAGTAAATCATCAACTGCATCTCTAAACATTTTGTAATTTGTAGCTTTATATGCAAGTGGCTCTCTGCCACCAGCACATCTTATATCTTTATATGGTATGTCTTGCTTATCGGCAGTGCAAAAAAACATTGTGTTTTTTACTTCGGTTTCAACAATAATTTTTATTGCTTCATCGCTAAAATATACATCACCATGTAAATAGCATACTGGCTCATTTATGGGGTAGTAAGCATTTAACCAACTATATTTTGACGCCTTATTTTCATTTGGCGACCAAGTTTCAAACTCATCTTCTTTATTATGCAACAACTCAACATCTAAATAATCAAATGCTGGGTTGTTAGTACTAATTGCTATATCAGTGATTCCATTTTCTCTTAATAGTCTAATTGTTCTTTCTACAATTACTTCACCATTTATTTTTAATAATTGTTTTGGCACATCAAACTTTGGGTATTTACCCCCGCACATAATTATATATTTGATATTAATCACTCCTCACAAAAATTCCAATGTAATCCACTAGCAGTTTTTCTTTTACCATAGCATACCATACATACATTAGCAGAATTGAAGCCATTCTTTTTTAAATCTGCTTGATTTTGATATATATTACCATTTTCTATACAAATTATAGGTTTTGATTTTCTTTTATAAAAATCTTGTTGCCTTTGCGTCAGCCCATATTTAAAATATCTTTCCTTCTTACTTTTTTTTATTTTTTCTATTGTTTCAGCACTTATTATTTTCCCTTTTTCGCTATTGCTTATTTTTTTCTTTTGCTCTTCTGTCATTATTGCACAATTCCCGCCATCATTTATATTAAAACCAAATCCTTTAATGTTAGATTTATATTTTTTTATCAATTCTTTTTCTTTAGCTTCTGCTTCTTCTTTACTTAAATTTTTAAATAGTATAATATGTTCAAAATTATTCCAACCATATTTTTTAATTGCATTATAAAAATATGATGAATGAGTATAACCTAAGCCATTTTGCCATCTTTTTTGAGGTTTTTGCTTTGTCATGCCTATATATACTCTATTATCATTTATCAATTTATGCATATAAATTATATATTTCATTTTTCCTCCTAGTATTGTTGATATATATTATTTTTTACTTTTGCTTTGCACTCTTCAATTCTTGCTTTTATAACTGGTATCATTTCTACATGTTTTATTGTATCTAACATTTGTAATTGGTGCCCTATGTGGCAATATGCAGACGCATCCCAGTAGCTATTTCTTACTATTGACACGCTGTTGTCTGTATTCAATCTATTCCATATATAAACAATTTCTTTTAAATTAACTACATTATCAAAATTTAATTTATCGGCTACTTTATATGACCATACCCTATCTTCCATTAATGTATCTTCGCAAAAAAAAGCAATTTTATCTTTTCTTATAACTCTAGCCCATGCAGTACACCATAATCTGTTATTTAACGACCAAAGATCTTCATAGCATTTTACTTGATTTAATGTTTTGCAAGTTAACCCTCTTGGATGTAGCATAGCACAACCTAATGTCATCAATTCATGATTATATAATCTACTATTTATATTTTCTAATACTTGCTCATGCTTCCACCAGTCATCAGAATCTAAAAAGCAAAAGTAATCAAAATCTAAATTAGCCAGTGCATATTCTATACCTGCATTCCTACTTCCACCATTATATCGCTTTCTAATATTTTGGATCAATATCAATCTATCGTCATTATAACTTTTAACAGTATCAACAGATGTATCAGTCGAGCAATCATCTATAACTATAAGCTTAAAATCTTTATATGTTTGATTTAATACACTTTCAATGCAATTTCGTAAATATGTTTTCCCATTATATTCACCATGGTCATTATTATAGTTCGGAATAATAATTGCAAATTTATAATCTTCCTTGTCAGCAATTTTATTATAATTATCATCTGTAATTTTAGCTTTCTTTATACAATCAATATTATAATCTGTCAAATTAATGTCTACATATTCACAATTTTTATAATAGATACAATGTAATTTTGTCTTTAATAATTCATCAAAAGTTTCATCATTATATAGATAAATATACTCATTGCCATCTTCTTTTTTTGCACTAACAGTATTTTTATCAATAGCTATTTTCATAAGTTCACCTAAAGTAATTATATCATATCAAAAAGAAAAGAGCAACTGCTCTTTCTGCGTGGTACACGCCTTATATAAAAATTGAAAAAACTAGGAATGTAGCTATCTCTAACTACATAATAATTATATCATAATCATTATTAAATGTAAATCATTTTCATAAAACTAGCCATGCATCTTCGGCTATTCTTTCACTTGGATCAAATGTATCATAAATAACTCCATATTTAATACAGCAAATATGCCCATTCATAGTGCATAATATAATATTGTTTTTATATTCCTTAGCTACATCTTTAACTTTATATGGTAAGTATGGAACTCTAGCAAAATTTACATCTAAATATCTTCTGACAAAATCTCTATCGTCCATCATAGTACCATTTATTTGTGCAATATCACTAAGCTCATTATATACTTCATCCCACGATTTATTTGTAGCACAACTCAAGCTTCTTATAACACAATCATCTTCATATTTTCCAAGTGGATTCTCATTATAAAAATTATACATTTTACATCTGAGCTATTCTTTGAGCAGTTTGCCTAATCATTTCAACTTCTTCTGGTGATTGTGCATCTTCTTTCAACATCTTTGCAAAATGTTCCATACTTTCAAGCATATATTTCAAACTTTTCTTTGTATCTTCACTTGCACCATATCTCATCTTGCTCTCTTCATATCTACCATAATGGTCGTACATTCTATCTAAATCATCATGGCCTCTGTATCTCATATCAGTGCCATATCTTCCATAATCATCATAACCACGATATTCCATTCTGCCATAAGTATCATACCCTGGTCTTCTGCCACTATAATTTCCATAATTCATTTCCTTGTCCTCCTTTGCCATGTGTTTAATTTTACTTAATTTATATAAATAATCTAAATTGTCTGTCCTAAGTCCTTCTTTTAATATTCTTTTAATGCTCTCCTCCATTTTTTCAATAACTTTATCTTCCATCAATTTCACCTCTTTCCTTAAGCAACTGTATAATTTCTTCGTTTTGTCTAATTATTGTTTTAAAATATTTCTCATCTTGAGCTTGTAATTCATTCATTATATCGCTATTGTTGTAATCTTTGAATAAGATCTCTAAACTCAGAGCTTGTAAAAATAGCGAAGTTATATCTATTGAATTCCTCATTATGCTATTTTCTCAATAATTAAGTTAGCGTCCTTAATAATAGGTATTTGTGTTGCTACTGCTGGAGATACTCCACCAATTGCTGGTAATGAGCCGACTGCAATTGTTGTGTTTACTCTAGGACATATCTTTATCAATTTAGTAAAAGCTACATTTCTATATGTATTTGCAGTGGTCACTTGTGTATCAATTTCAGTACCCTCAACATCAGTACCAGTTGCTGATTTTAATGCTAATGCTACTTGGCCTGTTGTTGCACTTGTTATATTTGCATTAAAAGATATTTTAAATGTACCGCCACCTATTAATGTAAAATCACTACCACCATCCATAAATTGTAGCCAGCCACAACAATTTGCTGTTCTACTTCTCACATCAATAGTATTGAAATTGATATTATCTGTATTGCTTGTTAATGTTTGAGGCAATACCTCTAATGTTTGTATCATAATCTTTCTCCTTTCTTTAATTAAAAGAGACAGAACTTGTCTATCTCTTGTTAGCAAGTTCCTGTAATCAGGTTTATAGTTATCTATTCTTTGCTATTACATTACATTACTTCCACATCCACAGCCATAGGTATAGCCATACAATGATTGATATGGGCTTGAAACAATATATGCTGGCACAGCTCTTGGTGTGACTTGGCTAACAATATTTGTGCCAATATTATTTGCTGTTATAGTGTTCTTTAGGTCATTTACTTGACTTCTTAAATCATCAATCGTATTTTGACTCATAGCATCTAATATGCGTTGAGTGTTTTCAATAGATTGAGATTTAAGCTCGCAACAGCAACTATCAAGTTTTGCTTGTGCTTGTAATGCAGTTGTTAATAGATTTGTATTCAATTCGTTAGTTTGAGTCAGAATATCTCTTTCAATACCACATTGTCCTAATTGATTTGCATATCTATTTTCCATAATGTCTGCTCTCACACCACATAAGCTATTTGATGTATTATAAAAGCCATTAGCAATGTTAGAGTTAATATCACTGCAACAATTACACATTTGAGTTGACAAATTACCAAATCCATTCGTCACGGTATTTGATAATTGACTAATATCTCTTTGTGTAAATTCACTTGATACAAAATCAGTAGTTGCTAGGTTGTTTCCACCCCAGTTTCCACCAAAGCCATTGCCCCATCCACCATTAAATAATAATGCTAGTAAAACAATTGCCCAAATTCCATCACCACCGAAGAAACCATTACCAAAGCCACTGTTCATCATTGGGTATGGGTAAAAACCATTTCCACCATTAGTAGTTGCTAGCTCAACAGTTGGTTGAATTCCTGCACTTCCGTTCATTTATTCCACCTCCTTCCATATTCTTATTTATATCTACTTATTTCAAGTTGATACCATATTTACTTAATTGCTCATCACTAACTCCAAAACCATTAGCAAATTGTCTAAATTGCTGTATCTGTTCTGGAGTATATTTGCTAGTCATATCTCGCAAGATCTTACTTGGATCATTTTGACTTTTTAATAGGTTTTGAAACTGTTGAAACATTTGTGGGTTTTTCGCTTTTAATTGTGTTTGTAATTGACTCATCAACATTGTCATCGGATTCATACTCTTTCATCTCTTTCTTTAATTCTTTCAACTGAGCTTCAAGATATTCAATTTTTATATCTTTATCATCTCTAGGTATTATCTCAGTTAGTTCGTATGTCTTAATGTCTCCCTTTGTATTCTTTACCCATACAACTGACATATCTTTGCTAAAATATGGCGTATCACCTATCACCATATCTCGTTTAACTTCATCCATAGATTCAGCATATCTTATTGCTTCACGATTAGTCGGAGCTATTTGGAAGTTTTGAGTAAGGTTTGTTGGTTGTTGTACTGGCTTTTGTAATTGTTCTTTCATTCTTTCTAACTCTGCCATCTGCATATTTATTCTGTCAATACTTGCTTGTGGGTTGTATGCATTTATCATATATGGGTTGTTATACATAATTACCTCCTATAAAAAATGAAAAGAGACAAGCTTTATTGAAGGTTTTATTCTTCACACTTTATCTCCTTTCATAACTAAATCATACCAAAATAAAAACGATAAAAATTATCGCTTTTTCATCATTTATTTCTTTGCAGTAATATCAGTTTTGCAACTTCATAATCTCTATATTTTTGATACTTTTCTTTTAGTTCTGAGATCAATCTTGATATTGTGGCAGTACTTTGTGCTGTCTCATTAGCTATTTTAATAATAGTCTCGCCTTTGATATATCTAGTAAGTACATCAATTTCATTATCATTTAATATAGTTTTGCTCACGAAATCGCTGAAAATCTGCATTGAGCTTAGTTCTTTCTTAATAACTCATCACCCATTTCAATATACAGTTTGGAATCTCGTTAATATTATCAAAATATTATCAAATTCTTTCTCTATGATGGCTATTATATATAAAACATTAAAAAATTATATTATAAATTGTTATAAATTATTATAAATTATTATAAATTATTATAAATAAACGATTTAAAAAAAATTATATATTTTTTTATAAATATCTCGTTTTCTATTGGAAACTGTGGCTGTACTATACCCTGTAGCATTAGATATTTCTTTAATTGTTTTGCCTAACAAGCACATATCTAGTATAGTTTTTTCTTTTTTACTTTCTCTTAAAAGATTTCCATTTGTAATATAATTATATGTTTCTTTTGGCATATCATAATAAAAGTGTTCTTTTTTCATATTTCCTCCATATTTAAAATTAAAATTTTTTATTATAGCCATATTTATTTAAATGACTTTTATAATGAATAATAAGTTCTTTTTCTTTTTCAAGTGCTTCTTTTTCAGTTAAAAATCTATATACTATGTCCTTTTTTATATTATTCCAACCATATTTTATAATATCATTATACATAGTTTTATTACTTATATAATTTTTGCCATCATTCCATCTTTTAGCTTCTTTTTGACTTGTAATACCTATATATACTTTATTGTTTGGAAATGTTAATATATATACTTTAAACCCATCATTGTTTTTATTATTTCTTTTATTCTGACGATGTTTATAATTCATAAATTTTTTAGTAGCATTGAATATATCTCTTCTCCTATTACATATAGTTCTATAAGAACAATTTGATTCTTCAGCAATTTTACTTACTGTTTTGCCTTCAACTAATTTAAGTAATATTTTTTTATCTCTATTTCTTAATATATTACTTTTTAAAATATTTTGTAGTGCTTCATCAGTATAATCAAAATAATATTCATTTCTTTTCATACTTACCTCCTTTAGTAGCTATGTATTATAAAACAATGAGATCTATTTGTAAATAAAAAAAGACACTAATGTGCCTTTATTTCTTTCACTTCGTTCTTTATTGTGGCAATATCTTTCTCAGCAACTATCATTCTGTCCTTTAGATTATTATACTTTTGCACTTTTTCATCTAGCTCATTAATTCGGTAAATAACTAAATCATTGTTCCTCTTATTACTCGATAATGTCGCTATTACTGAAGGTATAGCTACACATAAACCACTAACAACGGCTACCCAAATTTGTTGCATATCTCTTACTCCTTTTTATTGATAATATAATTATAATACAAAGTAAGAAAAAAGACAATAGCACTTGTCTCTTTTTTATCTATCTTTATTGTAGCTCCAGCTTTTAAATTTTTCACCACGCCACAATCTCATTTTCTTATTCATTTGTTGCTTAAAATATGCTTTGTCATCTAGTATATTACCACATAAATGACATACTCCAGAATATTGTACATATTCCTTATGATTACAATAGCCACATTTTTCACACTGTATATTTACATTTTTGATTGGTTTCTTCTTCTGCATTTATTACCTCCATAATTTAATACATAATCAAGTTGCTTACCTGTCATGTGGAAAAATCTATTCGCATACATTGTTAATGTATACTGCCTTCCGTTTTCTTTCAGCATCTTTTTTAGTTCCTTATTCTTTATTATCATTACTATTCTCCTTTATAAATAATAACAACCTTTAATTAACCCTTTTTTTCAATAATTATTTTACCATCTTTAGAGTATATCTTCAATTCATCAGTATCTTTTATTCCAGAATCTTCAACAACAAATCTTGATATATTTATGTGATAGCAATTTATTTTTCTTTCACCATTATTTGTAATATAATGTTGCTTGCTAAATTTTGGCATCTTTTGCCCCCTTTACATATTCAATAGCTAATTTATGTCCTATTTTTGCTTGTTCTTCAGTTGTATATCTTTCTTGATAGTCAAATTCACCACCAAAAACAATTTTACCATCTTTATCTTTTTTAAATATCATTGTTTCATAATATAATGGTGGGCCATCACCAAAACTATGATCTATTCCTAAATCAACAGTTGATACTATATAATCACCAACTTCTGTTTTTAAATCAAATCTATTATTAAAATCAAAATCATCTCTAAAACCATATTTATTCATAAAAATTCAAATCTCCTTCCTTATTTATTTTGTTCCATTCTTCTGATGTAATAATTCCTCTATCATATTTTTCTTGTAAGTTATAATAACATTGCTCTAAGTATCTTGTATTGTGTTCTGGGTATTTGTAAAATACTGCTAATCCGTTAAAATCTCCTTTTGAAAAGTTTAATAATTCTTTTACATATTGCTTTTTATATTTTATATGTCTTTTATCTAATTCATTAACGACCATTTCAACATACATATAAAATATATCTTTTTTATGTTCTTTAACATAACTAACAAGTGGATGTTTCAGTGTTCCTTTTTCCCATTGCCTTTTAATAGCGATGCATTCTCGCCACTGTGATATTAACATTTTGTTAGGTAATACTGGTATCAATTTATAATGCCACAATCTCATCTCTTTTTAACCTTTCTTGTTTGCTTAGTGCAAATATATATAACATCAATAGGAATAAACATTACTGATGCAATACATAACCTCCATACATTTAGATTTGTTTTTACTAAATCTTTATCAACCCATATTAACAGCCCTATTTGTACTAACATCATTACCAATACCCCGACTTTACAATAATTTAGTTTTTTCTTCATTTTATTCTCCTTTTAATTTCTTTTGTAATTCTTGCATTTCTTTTAAACACTCACTAGCTTTTTCAAATTTGTTTTCTTTAGAATATTTGTCTATAAGATACCCTAGATCTATGATGTCTTGTCTAATTATTTCTTTTTCTTTCTTTGTTAGTTTCATCTTTACCTCCTTTGTTATAATAATATTACTATATTATAACAAAAATGTAAAGTGTTTTTTATCATTTTACACAAAAAAATGAGCATATTTCTATGCTCATAGTATGGAGAATATATGGATTCAAATGTTCCAACAAAAATATTATATCATATTTACTTTTTTTTATCAAGTTTTTTCTTTAGATAAATCAACATTAACTCTCCTATACCCACTAACTCTAGCCCTATCTAATGATGTAGGTAGTTTGCTAGCTTCCGATAGATCTTTATATTTATTTGTTAACTGAGTTATTTTTTCTTGGCTCTCATAAATTAGCTTGTCATTATCACTAGCCCTCGCTAAAATCTGTGTGTCTTTTTGCTTCCTTATTTCTGTTTCTAGCTTTCTTTGTAGCTGTGTGCCCTCATACATAGTATAATGCTTGCCTTCAAAGTCAAAACCTTTGTTATTACTATCTATTATTTCTTGCAGTTGCTCATTACTATAATTTGGCTTATTAACTCCAAGTACAATACTAAATACATAATGGTAGCAATTATATTGGCTTATCGAACGCCTATCGTGGCCTGTTTCTAAAGATACAGCAGGAAACTCTATGCCATCATAAGACACTGCGTCTTGGTCTGTTTGGAATCTCTCAAACTCTTCATTAGAGAACTGCCTACCTTGTACTAGCTCATGGTCAGGAGCTGGGTTAAGATGCACTGATATTTCTACGCCATCAGAATCAAATTCTTCACCAAATTGTTGTTGGATCTCGTTATGCATATTTCTCAATGCACCCTTCATCTGCATACGAACTGCACTATCAGCACTCATACTTCTTCCACTAGCAAAATCAACTGTACGAATTCCACTTTCGCCAAGTTGTTTTAAAGTTCTATACATAGCACTGTCAAATGTTTCTTTACCTTGGCCTACATTTAATACAGCTTCATCAAGTAGCTTTTGATACATCTTAGAGATCTCTGTATATTTTATTCTACCTTTATCAACGGTCGCAAAAGCAAGTGTCTTAGTTAAGTTAGCATATTCTTTTGCTGTTATCTTAGCTAATGCTTTTACTTGCTCTTGTAGTTGTTTATTTTCATCCCAAGGTATATATCTTTTATTCCTATATTTATAAAACTGCTCAGCAAACTCATAATCATTCTTTGCAACCTCTTTAAATATAGCTTCAATATCTTGTATATTTAGTTTTGTTATTTCTTTTAGTTTGCGAGTTATCTTTTTGTAATCGCCACCATATTTTAGAATCTGGATCAATTGCTGAGCTTTACTAGGCGAAAGAGTACCAAGTTTTTTGATACTCTTGCCTATTTCATCCAATACATACTCATTAGCTTGTTCCATACGAACGACTAATCTTTCAATTACTTTATCTATCACTTCATCTGATAGCATAGGAAACACCTCCTATTTGTTTTTAGTAGCCAATAGTCCAACCAGCATCTAAGAAATCCTGATAACTTGGTAGTGCTTGAATTTTTGTTTTTGGCTGATGTGTATTATTAAAACCAAGTGTCGATAATGTTTTTGTACCGGTATAGGCAGTTGCATTTATACACATTTTTAAAATATTATTTAAACTTTCATTGGTCAAATTCGCACAACCTTGAAACATAGAAGCCATTTGAGTCGCTTTACTTACATCAAATACAGGTATTGTTCTTAATCCTTGAGCACCATAAAAAGCATTACTCATTGTCGTGACATTACTTGTGTCAAGTAAAGGTACTTCAAGTAATGAATAACAATTAGCAGCAAAATAATAAAAACTTGTTTTAGAACTTGTGTCAACAAGTGGGCAAATAATAACATCTCTTCCTATATCAGATAATCTCGAGTCGCTTTGCCAATCGTTTTTAATTCTTTGTGCTATTTCATAAGCATCGTTTAGACTTTGTGGTGGGGTACTGTACCCTAATTCACTCCAATCTTGGCCACTACCACCTGATTTTTTTCCTAGTTTATAACTTAATATGTCCATTTTATATCTCCTTCCATTGTTTATTTTCTGCATCAAACATTAATATTTTTCCTGTGTCAATTTCTATATAAATTGACCCATTGCCAACATTTACTGGCTTTTCATCAGTTGATAATCCTCTTAATTCAACAGTATCATCTTTTTTTGTAAACATAGAAATCATAAATCAACCCTCCTTTCAATTCTTTTTTTTATTATATAATTGATATTCTTTATTCTGGCTCATCGTTTAAAAAGTATTGTCTTATAGCACTAGCACTAATCACAAACGGTAAGTCATTATTTACTTGGCTTATGTTAGTTTGTGTGTCGTAAGATAGTGCTTTCTTTATATTATTTAGTTCTTCTTGTAGTGTATCGTTTAGTAAAGTATATATTGGAGTATTGCGTATATAATAAACTACAAGATTGTGAGTACTTAACCATGTTTTAAATGTGGTCGTATTACCGCCAAAATAGTTGTTATAATCAAATAGCCATAATACACGACTAGTATTTCCAATTCTACAATCAGGAAAGCCAGTACATATTGCAGTTCCTATATCTGATTTTCCTTTTATAAGAGATGTATTTGATAATTGAAAATATTGATATGTTGAATTGTACGACCATGTATATTCAGAGCCAGTTAATCTTAATTTGCTTATATTTTGTTTTAGATACCATTTACCCTTTTGTAATGTAGTATCACTTTCAGTTGCTAAATAGAACTCATCAGAATAATTGCCAATTTTACAATATGTTAGATCCATGCCATCTAAATGCAATGGTAGTGTTTGACTTTGTGTATTATCACTATTAGATATTACTATTTCATTAGCTTCTCTTATTCCATGTATCACTTGTGGGTATTTTGGATTCTCAATTGTTGCTAATTCACCATAAACAAACTCACCATTACCTTGATTAGTATAAAATTTACTATTAACCATATCATACATGCCAGGTTTATTATCACTATTTCTTAAACATGGTATAAAGTATCTAACCAATGTACCATTGTCATATAATTTTAAACTATAAATCCTCGTTATTTGATTTCTATAAGACAAATATTCCTCGTGTAATGCAAACATATACATTGTGTAAGGCGATGTTGAAAACGTTTGTGTTGAGCCATACGCTATTGCTGTGCCATCATAATATAAAGTAGCATTATTATTAGATACTATATGTCGTGCTGATGTATCAGTATTACTTATAAAACCACTATCATAAGTACCGAAATTTAAAGCAACTTGCTTACTATTTTTATTTACCCATATTGCGACCTTTCTATTACTGCCACTGTCAGTATCTCTTTCACCAAATATAGGCATTGGGTCATATTCATAATTTGAGCTTACAAATTGAAAATCCAATTCAAAAGTAGTATTTGAATTTGGCTTAAACCCAGTATCAATATATTCACCAACACCAGTACTTTGTAAATATTCCACTTGTGTAAAATCTTCTGTATTTAACAAAGTTGGTGCTAAACCTATGTCCATTCTTGTATTGGCAGTATTATTTAATGATATGCTTGTACCACTTCCTGTTGCCTTTGGTAAACTTGCAAATAATTCTGCACCATCATCTTTTAATATGTCTAGGTATTTATCATATAACTTCTCTGGGTATTGCCTAAATGTCTCGTTAGTTAGTGTTCCACCAGCAAAGTTGATTGTCTCTTTGATTTGGCGTTTGGTTTCATTAAGGTATGTTAATTTTTCACTCGTAGTTCCCATTAAATCACCTCACCATTTATTGTATCTAGTACTGTGTTTATGTCTCCTACTAAACCATCAACATAATTTTTATCAACTAAACCTAAATCACTTGTTGTTTTATTTCCAGTTAATTCTACATTATTTATCTTTGGCTTGTTAGATAAATCTGAATAATCAGTTGTACCCCCACTAGCAGTTGAGCTTATAACTCCATTTTCTATTGTTATATTTGTGCCAGCAGTATATTGCATATAACCATCTCTACCTGGTTGACCATCTCTTCCAGCAGGACCTTGTGGACCAGTAGCACCTGTAGCACCAGTTTGCCCTTGAATCCCCTGTGGTCCTTGTGGACCAGTCAAACCTTGTGGTCCTTGTATTCCTTGAGGCCCCCTATCACCTTGTTCACCTTTTTCACCATCGAGTATCTCTACTTGCTTTGTTGTACCATCTTTTTTAGTAATGGTCACTGTTGTTGTTGTTCCAGATTTACTTGCGTCTAGATCTAATGTATTTGCTTTTGTAATGGCGTCATCAACTGAATCTAATTTACTATTGACTAGCACTAGCCCATCTTGTAATGCTTGCTCATATTGTTCCATTTCGCTTGGAGTTATTGGCTCGCTATTTTCAGCATCTTTTAAAGAACCTATATCAGTTTTAAAATATACTGGTGTTGGGTTGTATCTCTTTATTTCTTCTTCGCTTTCAACTAAATAAGCTACAACACCAACTTCAACTGTACCTTCTTTAACTAACACTTCTTGAGGTATACTACACTCATTATTAACAATTATTTGTTTATATGTTTCATTGCCTAGTGTAAAGTATGCTTCCTTTACATAGTCATCAGTTATTTCTTCAGCAAACTCAAATCTACATTTACTGATGTCAATTTCTTTTTCGTTAACTGCTTCTTCTTTATCTAAAATTATTTTATGTGGTTGTACTATTAACTTCATTATTCTTCACCATCCTCAATTATTCTTATATTTTCATATTTAATCAATTCTTGTGGATTAGACATATCATCAAATGGTGGTTCTAATTTTAATTTATCAAACTTTTTACATAATGGACTAATGTAAAGTTTTATTGTCGCGTCTTCAAGTTCTAACTTAGTTATACAAGCACCATATTTTTTCCCATCAATGATAAGACCATCATGTGACCATTCAAACTTTTCTAACTTCATTATTCTTCACTACCTTTATTTTTTGTTCCAAGTAAATCATCAATGCTTGGATCATCTGCTTTTATATCAGCTATTTTTTGCTTAGCTATTTCCTCAGTTTCACCAAAGATCTTTTCACGATATTCCACTTTGCCTAGCAAACCAGCACTAACTTCACGCATTGCTCTGTTGGCTTCAGTTTCTTTATCTTCAATGATACTATCGTCAAACTTAATTACCATATCTTCTGTATCTATATTATATTGGCCGAATTCACTTGAAGCATAACATATAGCATTGACTAAGTCATAGATAGCACTTTCATAACCTATCTCTAGCTTCTTTTTACGCCTAAACATCTTTGAGTTGCTACTTACAACCGCTGTTGCTGTTGACAAGTTAGTTCCATCAAAGTGATAATGATTCTCACCAAAGCCAACCTTATTGCCTAAAACATTAAGGTTTGTATTTAATGTTGCTATCTGCTTGTCAGTTCTTAAATCATCACTATCTGTTTGTATCAAGTCATCTTTACCAGCTCCCTTTGGCAACTGATAAATCGTAGTGTCTTCTGGGTCAAAAACAAGCTTCTGCTCGCCATTATCATAGTTAAACATTTCAGCTCTTGCAAATGTTCTTCTTCTGCCATCTTTTATTTCATTCTTTAAAGCGTCAAAGCAAATATCAACAGCTTTCATATTGTCAATAGCATTAGCATAGTGTGGAATTCCAAAAGGCGAGTTATCAAACAAATTGTTAGTAAGTAATGGCTTAAATATTGCAAACCATTTCTTATCTGATTTCGTATCAAACTCACTAATTGTTCCTTCTTGTGTAGTTATCTCAGTTAAGTTGCCATTTGTTTCTCTAAATAAATGGTTATAGATAATATAATTGCCACTATCAGCAAGTTTGTGTACTGATAATACTATATATTTTTGCCCATCTATATATTCAGTACTTCCAAACGCACACTCAGTTATTCCTTTGTTATTCCAACTTAGTGGAAAGATCCAGTCTATATCTACTAAGTCAACTCTGGTTTTAGCTTCAGATACATCAAGTATCATATTATCTTCATTTTGAATAATATCATACACACTAACAACTGCAGCTTCAGTTCCAAGTGCACCTGATTTTTCTATTGACTGGTTAATGATAGAGTAAAAGTCAAGTGTTTCAATTAACTCATCAAATTGTTCTTGAGCTTTATCATTAGCCATCGAGATCTCACATTTTTCACTCCATAATAAATCAGCCCAGTCTTCACTTATTTCTTTCGCCATATTCATTGTAAATCTGTGCTGTTTTACTTTTCTATCACCATTATAGATAAAATAGTTGTGAAAACTTCTTACATTACCCCTATACCAGCTACGCCATTGCTCTATATATGTCTTGATGACATCTTTGACATCTGGATTATAGCCGTATGTCTTCTGTAAAAAATCATCTAATTTCATTGTATCACTCCTTTATTTTTATTCGTTTTGTATCATAAACAACTATTTGATTACCACCTGTTAAACTATCAAAAGCTGGTGTATTTTGCTTTATAATTATACCAGGGTAATTTTTCTCTAATATAGGAATTAATGCTTCTTGCTTTATGTCATAATAGTCTTTCCCACTTGCTGTCAATTTAGTTATATTATCTCTATATTGTTTTTGCTCATTTGGTTTTAAAAAACTTGCAGCTCGGTCCCATGCATTATTTTCACCATTTAATCTTGATGCATAATAGCCATAATTAATGACTAAAAAACCAGTTGTATCTATATTCGCTCTTATTTCACCAGTACTGTTTAAATATACTTTATAAAACATACTCTCGTTTTTTCCTGTTGCGAAATAAACTCCCTTTCCGTATGCAGAGCCACCAGCACTTCCAGCTTTTGATAAGTCGAAACCTTCTTTTTTTATTTTTTCTACATTTTCTTCTTTAGTTATATGCACTGGTGCGATAATATCTTTGCGTTTGTATTCTTCTTTTATTAAACTATTTATATAATCATTTGTATCTTTTTTTGAAATAAATATATGTCTGCCATCCTTTAATGTCACCCATCTTCTATCATCAAACATTTTAACCTCCTCTTATATTCATCATTAACTTATCATAAAATGGAAACATAGAATATTCGCTTGCATCCAAATCATCAATAGGTGTAGTGCCATCATCAAGTCTAGTGTCTGGTTTTTTATCATCCCATACTGCTTGTTGATATGCTTCAATTAAATATTTACACTTTTTCAAAATAAAACGCCTGCCCTGTGCAAATAGCATCTGGTCCATATAAATTCTATCTATTATCTGGCCTTTGATACAGTCTTGCACATATAACGGAATTCCATTTTCTTGTAGTTTCTTATTTAACCCATAAGTTAACACCTGCCCTAACGCGCCATAGTCTCCAAATGCATGCGTCACTTTGCCATACTCGTTAACGACCTCATAATAAAACTTAATAAACTCATTGTAAATAGCATCTGGAGTATACAGCCCAGCCAGTTTCTTCTCAGCAATACTCCAAGCTTCTTTAAAGTACTGAGTTATACCTGTAGCTTTAAATTCTGTCTCACCTTTTGTAGCACCGTAGTCTATACCTATTGAGACTATTAAGAAATTTATTTTGTTGCCGTTATTATCTTTTGGAATCTCATCTCGTACAAACAAGTCATTGTTATTTGCAAACTGTTTATATATCAGCCCCTCAGCAAGTACCCATAAACCTAAGATAAAACGCTCATAAAATACTCCACCCATCGACTGATATTCTTTCTTAAGATTTTCAAAGTATGCTTCGTTCTCTTTTTTCAGAATAACATTATCATCAAGAGTAAAACTCCACACTTTCTTTTCTATCTCATCATTATCAATAATATCTTGCTTAACCCAATGACTCGGAGCATCTGGGTTTGTAGTTGCATAAAGCTTAGCACCCTTAACACTCAAACGAGACAGCAACATACGATAAAAATCTTCTGGAATCTGTGTTAACTCATCGACATAAGCACCAGCCAGCGTCATACCACGAATCTTGCTTTCTGCTCTGTCATCATTAGCACCTTCAAGCCATACTATTCTACCAAAGAGCTTTGCTTGTTTCTGGCTTAGCGAATAAGTAAAATTCTGTATGCCGACTAAATCTTGGAGCAACCCTAAGCAGTTTCTTTTTAATGCTGTAATGGTTTTGCCTACCATAATAAATTCGGCAGTCTCTGGCATTAAGCCAACAAATATTGCCCACTTTAATAATGAAACATAAGTCTTACCACTACGGACTGAGCCAGTTAGCAAGTTAATACGCTTATCATCAAAAAGCATAAAGTCAATCTGCTTAGGATTTAATAATTCATCAATCTTTCTTGACATTTTTTAATGCCTCCACCAGGTCATTAAGAACACCATTACTGTTGTCTTCACCCTTAGTTTCGCCCAGTGTTTCCATTATAGTTTTATAATTTAAAGCGTTGCCTTTGACAGCACCCTTAATAAGCCCAAGCGTTGCCATTTCACGATATGTCATACCATTTTTGCCTTCTTCATCAAGTAATTTTCTTAATGTCGATAACATAGTGGCTTTCTCTTTTCTAGCTTTTCCTGAAGCAATACCACCAGCTCGTGCTATCTCAATTCTTTCTTCCTTAGTTCGTTCGGAGTTCGGTATCAAGTTTTGTTGATTATTTGCCACTATATCACCTCCCTTTATTTTTTCTTATATTTCTCACTAATAATCTTCGGGCAGCAGTTATTCCACTGTACTTTGTGGTGGATCCTACGATATATATTACCCATCGAGCTTACTTTA